>PVBE011004588.1_pt1 | contig 40604 bp, 44 predicted proteins | sample 1631181 | NCBI WGS metagenome assembly PVBE01 (sample SAMN08397723, study PRJNA350692) | Marine metagenome, whole genome shotgun sequencing project. | isolation source: water | place: Pacific Ocean | collected 2012-04 | reverse complement strand
TAATAACATACTGCCTCCAATATATATCAATATAACATGCTAATTATAAAGCTAAAAATGATATAATAAAATACTTTTGGTGTAAACTTGAAATTATTAACTCTAAACATAATTTATAGTACAATACAAATGGGACAAATATAGAATTCAATAGAATTAATGTTAAAGAGAATAAAATATTGGGAAATAAAAAGAATGACTACACTAAAATTAGATGGTGCAAACATGGATATAGATTTAACTTCTGATAATAAAAATTTAGGTTGGAATCAAGATTTATGTCCTTGGAATGAAAAAGAAAAAACCAATAAACATAAGTGCGCAGTAAAAAATATTTCAATTTGTCCATATTTTTGTGGCATAGAATATTTAGACAATGTCATTTGTTGTTATCCAGACGAAAATCCAAACAAAGGGAATGAGTAAAAAATAATAAAAAATCTTTAACCAAAAGGTGCACTTAACAGCTATTCCGCTCCGCTACATAGCAGCAAGTGACCATAAACGTTATCAGGATAAAATGATACGACTAGAAACAGATAGATTAATAATTAGAGATCATAAAGAATCAGATTTATCAGACTACCATAAATGGATTTCAGATTCAGATCTTATGTATTACATTGATTGGAAAACATCTAGTGTAGAAGAATCACAAAAAGATTTAATTGAAACTATAAAAGAAAATACGAATCCCAACAGAACAAACTATTTTTTTGCCATGCTTGAAAAAGAAACTAAAAGTTATATTGGAGCTGTAGGGTTTACGATTAAAAGTAAAAAAGTGAATACTGGAATTGCTGAATGTGGTTATTTTCTTATGAAAAAATATTGGAGGAAAGGAATTGTAGTAGAAGCAATAACAAAAATCCTTGAATTTGCATTCGAAGAATTGAACCTTCATAAGATGACAGCATCCTGCGATAAAGAAAATAAAGCATCGGAAAAAGTAATGCAGAAGTGTGGTTTTTTAAAAGAAGGTGAATTAAGAAAAGAAAAATTCCATCACAATAAATGGTGTGATAGATTACTTTATGGTATTCTAAAAGAAGAATGGAAAAATCAAAAACTGATAACAAATCACTGCACATAACAGCTATTTCGCTCCGCTTCATAGCTGTATGTGAGTTAAAACGTTAAAGATATAAAATATACTGGGGGTAAAAAAGTGGGGAGAATGAACTGTATAGAATTTGAAAAATCAAAAAATGATTTTGAATCGTTTGAGGGAGAGTCAAATACGATCAAAATGATTATTAAATCTTTATTGGGATTTGATATGATATTATCTGCATATATTCCAATTATATTATTTTCAGTATTAAACTCAAATTACGATATTACGGTAGCTTATATTGCAACTTTCTTCTGGGGATTATTCTGTCAATTATACTTTCATTATGTAAAGAAAATATTTGACCCTATTTCAATGATATTTTTAGTCTATTCAATATGTAAGTTAGCCATGCTGTGGTTTATATCAGTTAAGGTATTACTGACCTATTCCACCATTTTTGAGTGTAGTATTTATTGTATCATTATCATAACATTGAATTTACTGGATAAACCCATATGGCAACTATTCGCAGAAAAAGCAGATCCAAAACTTCTTGAATGGAAATTCAGAGAAAGCTACTTATACAAAAAAATCTGGAAAGAGGTATCAAATATTTGGCTATTATCTTTTGTAATAAAAGCAGTTATCATTTATCTTTCAATGAAGTTCCTAACTTCAAATGAGTTAGGAAATGTTTATATTATTATGGGAACACCATTTGCTATATTTATTATTTGTATTGGTATATGGTATCCTAAACATAGATGGATCAAAATATTCTATAAAAAGAAAAAGGAAACTTTAACCAAGCACTGCACATAACAGCTATTTCGCTCCGCTTCATACCTGGATGTGAGCTAAAACGTTAAATGAACTAAGAATGAAATATAAACATATACATATATTAGGAGCATCAGGCTCTGGAGTAACAACTCTTGGGAAAGCAATAGAAAAAGAATTTATAATAGCCAATATAGATACAGATGATTATTTTTGGATGCCAACTGATCCACCTTATACGACGATAAGAAGTGAAGATGAAAGACTTAAATTGCTTAATATAGATATGAACCAAAATAAAAATTGGGTTCTAGCAGGTTCTTTGTGTGGTTGGGGTGATTCTCTAATTCCTTTATTTGATTTGGTGATATTTCTTTATATTCCTAAAGAAATTAGAATGCAGAGAATAAAAGAAAGAGAGATTACTAGATTTGGTGAAACTGCACTACTCCCTAAAGGAAATTTATATAAGCAGCATTGCGAATTTATTGAATGGGCTGCAAATTATGATACTGGAGGGCTTGAAACACGAAGTAAATTGCTCCATGAAAAATGGATTAAGGAACAAATTATATGTCCTGTTATTAGATATGAAGGCAATATTGAAATAAATAAAATAATAGAAGATTTAACCAAACGTTGCAGTTAACTCGCTACGCTCGCAACTGAACTCGAACGTTATGAGAACAATATAAATGAAAAAAATAAAGTCAAAATTACAAAATTTGAAAAATGGAAAAGAGATTCTTATTCGTGAAGCCAAAGAAGAAGATGCGAATGAAATACTAAATTATATTGAAACAATAAGCAGAGAGTCAGATTTCCTTACTTTTGGTCCGGGAGAATTCGGAATATCAGAAATAGAAGAAAAAGAGTTTTTGAATAATTGTGCTGAATCAGAGAACCTTCTATATTTAGTAGGCGTAATCAATGATAAAATAGTTAGCTCATTATCATTTTCTGCAGGCAGTCGCCCTCGCATTCGGCATGTTGGTGAATTTGGTGTTTCAGTTAGAAAAGAATATTGGAATTTGGGAATAGGCACATTAATGCTTGATATGTTAATTGATTGGATAAAAGCTAACCAAATAATAAATAAAATTAATTTGAGTGTAAGAACCGATAATAATCATGCAATTGCTCTATATAAAAATAAAGGATTTATCATTGAAGGAACTATGAGTAACGATGTCTTTATAAATGGAACGTATTTTGATAACCATTGCATGGGACTAACATTATAAATAATAAAAAACTCATAACCAAGCACTGCACTTAACAGCTATTTCGCTCCGCTTCATAGCTGTATGTGAGTTAAAACGTTATAGAAAAAATTTGATCACATGATAATAAGAGAATTTGAAGACAAAGATGTTATTGAAGTAGCAAAGCTAGCAAGAAAAACATTTAAATATTTTGCAGGAAGTGACTACTTTGATAAAAATAGCCTCGCTGATAAAGAAGGAATACAGGGGACTTTAGATTTTTTTGATACTGAAAAAAAATCAGCAAAAGAACTTATTGATTGTTTCAGAAGTAAAAGTATTTTTTTTGTTGCAGAAAATGATAGTAAAATCATTGGCATGATTAGAGGAACAAAACAAAATATCTCCAGTCTATATGTTGATAAAGATGAACATATGAAAGGCATTGGAGCTAAACTTCTTCAGAAATATGAAGAAAAAGCAATTAAACAGGGGTCAGTTTTATTAACACTTGAATCAAGCATTTTTGCCATGCCATTTTACCAGAAAATGGGTTTCAAAAAAATGACAGGAATAGTAAACTCTAATGGTATGAAAGCCTATTTGATGGAAAAAACATTACAAAATGGGAACCTATAACAAAATCTATTCACTTAATTTTTTATTCGCTGGGGCTCATAAAAAATAAGTGATTTCCACGTTATGAATAAAAATGGGGAAATAAAATGGAACATGATGAACCAGAAATAAAATTAGAAGAAGTTCAAGAAAAATTATATCATATAGTACCCATAAAAAAATTTCAGAATTATACTGATATTGATGGTAATTACGATTCAAGAAATAGAAATGATTTTGGTGGAAATGTCCCATTCATACATACAGCTCCAAGCATAGAGCAAATTAACAAGCATCTATCCTATTTTCATCATTTAAGTGATAAACGGTTCTATCTTCTTGAAATAAAGGCTTCAGATTTAAAAGATATGAAAGTAACTTACAATATGGTTGAAGATAGAATTTATCATCATTTATGGGATGCATTGAATAAAAATTGTTACAAAGTATTTTTAGCAGAGAAAGACGAAAACAAAAAATTAAGAATAATAGATAAAATTTCATAACTAACCACTTCAGCTAACTGGCTTTTCGCTCCGCTCAAATCCAGTAGCTGAGTTTAAACGTTAAATGGAACTAATAATATGTTATATGATAACAAGATTCGATTAGTTGGCGCAGCTTTACCTAGAACAGGTACAGTATCTATAAAAACAGCTTTAAAAATCATTGGCTTTGGTAATTGCTATAAAATGGAGGAGCTTTTTCAAAAACCAAAAGATTTGCCATATTGGTTATCTGTATTTGAAGGAAATGATATTCCCTTTTCTCAACTCCTCAATAATTACGATGCAATTCTAGATTTACCAGGATGCTTAGTTATTGATAAACTTATAAATTACTACCCTAATGCTAAAGTTATTCTTACAATAAGAAATCCAGAAGAATGGTATAATAGCATAATAAATACAATATATCCTACAGTTTATATGCCTGTACATAATAATATCCCAATTTTTGAATTTATTAGAAAATACTTTTTTGATGAATTTCTCAAAAATAGTATAAAAGATAAAGATAAAGTCATTAAAGTATGCGAAGATTATTATAATAAAGTAAGAGATATTGTTCCAAGAAAAAATTTATTGGAATATAACGTAACTGAAGGTTGGAAACCATTATGTGAATTCCTTGGTTATGATATACCACAGGAAGTTTTTCCTTATAAAAATACAAAAAAAGATTTTAATAGACAAACAGGAAATCATAAAACATTTAACCAATAGATGCTCTTAATATTTTCTTGCTCCGCTGCGAAAATATAAGAGATCATTAACGTTAAGAGGATAAAAGAGAGAGATAAACAACCATGGATAATTCAAAGATAAACATAAAAGAAAAATTTGAAAAATTCAATGACTTCTGGTCTCCAAGAATAATCGCTCAAATGAATGACTACCATTTCAAAGTTGCAAAATTTAATGGTGAATTTGTTTGGCATAAGCATGATGAAACAGATGAAGTATTTATTGTCATTGACGGAAAAATGACAATAAAATTAAGAAATGAAACAATTTTACTAGAAACAGGAGAAATGTTTGTTGTTCCAAAAGGAATCGAACATAAACCAACTACAGAAAATGAATGCAAAGTATTACTTATTGAACCGAAGGGAACTGTAAATACAGGAGATTCAGAAAATGAATTGACCAAAGCTGAATTAAACTGGATATAAATAAAAGAAAAAATCTTAACCAATTGGTGCAGCTAATCTGGAGTTCACTGGGGCTCACTCAAGATAGCTGACCATAATTGTTATAAGACATGACCATGAAATACAAAACAAGAAAAGCATCTAACTTAAAGTGGCTAGATACATTTTATAAAAACTGTGGATATGGTGGTAAATTTACTCCATCCGATATTGTTGTATATGCAGTAGATAATGAAACTCCAATCGGAGTTGGGCGTTTATCGCTAGAAAATGAAGTATTTATTCTTCGTGGGATGCAAATCCTTCAGAAATATCAAGGAAAAGGTATCGGAACAACTCTATTAAATAAACTGATCGAGGCACTTCCTGATAGAGAATGTTTTTGTTTACCCTATACACATTTACTTGATTTCTATCGAAAAGTAGGATTTAGAAAGTGTAATATCAATGAAGTTCCTAGATTTCTAAAAACACGATTGCAATCATATCGAGCAAATAAAATCGATGTTCAGTTGTTAGTTCTCCGATGAAGCATCAAACCGCTTAAAGTGATAAATAGAAAAACTTATAACTTGTCGATCCATGCAACAGGCAAAGATCACGGGCGAAAATAAAATAAAAACAGGATAGAAATGTTTCAGACAAAGACAGTATCAACTACCCTTTGCCTGTACATGATCTAAACGTTATACATGAAAACGGGATAAAATAATGAAAGATGATTTTTATAATAAATTAGAACCGTTTTATCATTTAGTATTTGACAACTGGGAATATAGCATTAATAACCAAGCTAAACAAATAAAGCAAATTTTCAAGAAATATACAGACAACCATATAAAAAATATTCTTGATGTTTCATGTGGTATAGGAACACAAAGTATCGGATTAGCATCAAACGGATACAAAATAACAGCTTCAGATTTTTCCGAAAATGAAATTAATAGAGCTAAAAAGGAAGCAGAGAAAAGAAATCTGGACATATCATTTTCTGTTGCAGATATGAGATACGCTTATAAACACCATAAGAAAGAGTTTGATGTAGTATTATCATTTGACAATTCAATACCGCATTTATTAAATGATGAAGATATTTTAACAGCATTCAAACAATTCTATCTATGTACAAAACATGGAGGATATTGCTTAATTAGTGTTAGAGATTATGAAAAAGAAGATTTGACGAAAACTCAAATTAAAACTTATGGTTTGCGTGAAGATAAAAGTAAAAAGTATTTTCTATTTCAGACCTGGGAGTTTAAAAAAAATATTTGTGATATTTCAATGTACATCATCGAAGATACAGGAAGTAAAACATGTAAAACATATGTTATGCGGTCAAAATATTATACAGTCACCATTGAAGTATTAATAAATATCATAAAAAAAGCTGGCTTTACAAATATACAAAGAATTGATAATATGTTTTACCAACCAGTAATAATAGGAAGAAAAGTATAACCAGTAGATGCACTTAATATTTTCTTGCTCCGCTGCGAAAACATAAGTGATCATAAACGTTAAAATGATTAATTTTCATAAAAGAAAAAGAAATAGTTTTATGGTTAAATTTGAAATATTAAAAATAGAAGAGAAAGATCTCAAAGCGGTTCTAGAAATTCAAAACGAACTCTTTACATCAGATTTACAAGAAGATATTTCTATATTTCGCAGAACATGTGAACTTTTCCCTGAAGGATGCTGGGTAATAAAAATGGAAGACAAGATCGTTGGCTATCTATTATCCCATCCTTGGACACTCTCATGCCCTCCGCTACTAGGATCATACATTGAATCACTCCCTAGCTCCACTGATTGTCTTTATTTTCATGATATAGGCGTACTTACCAGAATAACCGGTAAAGGTTTAGGAAAAGAAATCATTATGAAATTTATACAATTTGCTAAACAAAATGGCTATGCTGCTATAACAGGAGTCTCAGTTATGGGAACTCTAGACTATTGGAAGAGATATGGGTTTATAGAAACACCACTTAGTCCTGAAAAACATCAAGCGCTTATTGAACACTACGGTACTGAAGCCCGCTATGTAACATTAACGTTATAATCAGCATTTCTAATATAAAATTAAATAAAAAACTTTTAACAAATCATTCCACCGAACCGGCTAATCGCCGGCCGGTGAATTCAAACGTTAAAGATAAAATATACTGAGGCAGACAAAAATGGGGAGAATGAACAGTATAGAATTTGAAGAAGCCAAAAAAAGTTTTGAAACTTATGAAGGACCAACAAATAGATTTGCAATGATCATGAAATCGTTATTAGGATTTGATTTGATATTATCTGCATATATTCCTATTGTAATATTTTCAGTATTAAATTCAAATTACAACCTAACTGCAGCATATATTGCAACTTTCTTTTGGGGACTATTTTGCCAATTATATTTTCATTTTGTTAAAAAGATATTTGACCCTATATCAATGATATTTTTAGTTTATTCAATATGCAAACTAGCTATGTTATATTTTGTATCAGCTAAAATACTATTAACCTATTCAAGTCTATTTGAATGTGGAATTTATTGTATCATTATCATTATATTGAATTTATTGGATAAACCTATATGGCAGCTATTTGCTGAAAAAGCAAGTCCAAAACTTCTTGAATGGAAATTCAGAAAAAACTATTACTATAAAAAAATTTGGAAAGAAGTATCAAATATTTGGTTAATATCCTTTGTGATAAAAGCAGTTATTATTTATCTTTCAATGAAGTTTCTAACTTCAAAAGAGTTAGGGAATGTATATATTATCATGGGAACACCATTTGCAATCATTATAATCTGTATTGGCATATGGTACCCACAGCACAGATGGATGAAAATATTTTATAAAAAAGAAATAAACTTTAACTAAACACCGCACATAATAGCTATTACGCTCCGCCACATAGCTGTATGTGAGCTAAAATGTTATAGGAAAATTATCTATCATGAAAAAAGAAGAAATATATGAACATGCAGGCCTTGGAAGTCGTTTAGGCTTTGGAAAATCCTCTGCTTTGATAGTAGTAGATATGCATACGGGCTTTACAGATACGGATAAATCTCCCTTTGCAGGAAATTTCACTAAAGAAATAGTAGTTATAAATAAATTGATTAAAACAGCCAGAAAAAAGCAAATACCAATAATCTTCACAGTAATTTGTCTTGATGCTAACAATGAATATGATGCAGGTCTGTGGATAAAAAAAGCACCTTCCCTCAATAAATTAACCAACAACAAAGAACTACTTGAAATTGATTCTCGGCTAATGCTAAAACCTGAAGATACTATTATTTTTAAAAGGTATCCATCTGCTTTCTTTGCTACAAATCTATCTACAACATTAACGATGATGAGAATAGATACTTTGATTATTACTGGCTGTACTACCAGTGGGTGCGTAAGAGCTACAGTTGTTGACTCTTTATCACATGGATTTAGGCCGATTATACCAATCACTGCTGTAGGGGATCGTGCACAAGAGCCACATGAATCTAGTTTATTTGATATTAACAGCAAATATGGAGATGTACTTCCAACAGAGGAAGTATTAAATTACATTTCTATGCTTTAAATTAAACCTATAACCAATCACTGCATATAACATCTATTTCGCTCCGCTCCATAGTTGTATATGAGCTTAAATGTTATGAAGAAAATAGGGATATAAAAATATGAAAATAGAATGTTCAAAACAGCCAGAAAATTATTTAGAATTTTATCCAGGACAACACGAAATATTTTCATGGATGGAATACGTTTCAGCTATTCCACAAACAATGAATATTGTTACTACATTCAAGAAAAATAAAAAAGCCAATGCTAATCTTACTGCTTGGTCTACATATACTGGAGATAGAGACGGATATTATGTAATTTTATCATTGATGAGTAATTGTCATACTACAAAAAATATCCTAAGAAATAAAGGTTTTATAGTAAATTTCCCTTCTCAAAAAGATTGGAAAGAATGTTGGGCAACTGTAACAAATAATTCTGAAGATAATGATGAAATTATTGATGCTGGATTTACTTTTGAAAAAGGGCTAACAGTAAATGCACCGAGAATTAAAGAATGTTTTTTAAACTTAGAGTGCACATTAGATTGGGATAGGCCTTTACACGAAAACAGCCATTGGCATATTTTTGCGGGAAAAGTAAAACATGTAGCAATTGAAAAAGATTGTTTAGAAAACTATCAACGATATGGAGGGAATGGATTTATTACAAATCTCCATGGTCCATTAAATCCGACAACAGGAAAACAAGACTTATCAATGGTAGGTATTATTGAACCAAAATTTAATAGCTAAAATTCATAACGTAAAGATTCACTTAACCTCGCATACGCTCGGCAAGTGATCAAAATTGTTAAACAGAAGAATAGAATTTACAGAATATCTGTGAGGGGGGAAATTATATTATTATTATTGTATTTAAAGATATATACAGAGAGAAATGGAATCTATTAAAATTGTATAAATATTTTGTTGTAGGGAAATTGTCATGATAAAAAAGAGTGAAGACAAAGTAAGAATTGGATTAATTGGTTATGGTGCTTGGACAAGGGGTGCATATGTTCCGGCAATTAAACGTGATGGACGTGCCAATATAATTTCAATAGCTGCTCCATCATTAAAAACACGTAACATTGCACAAAAGGAGTTAGGCTATAAAATTGAAACATTTGAAAGATATGAAGACTTATTGGGCAGAACTGAAGTTGATGCAATAATGCTGGCTGTACCTGATTTCATGCATGAAACAGCTTTAATGTTTGTACTGAAAACTGGCCTGCCTGTATTATTTGAACCACCAATTTCAGATAAAAGAGAAAATATAATTTCAGCACTTAAACAACTCCTTGCTTCGCCACAGATAACACAACCAGACCTAGAATTTCGCTATATGCCAATAATTAATCGAATTGCAGATATCATAAAGAAAGGGATAGTTGGTAATATTCAGAATATAACTGTCGAATTAGAATCTTCATGGGGACCAATTCCAAACTATGACTTATGCAATGTAAATCATTTGGCTACATGGTATGTTGATATGATAAACAATATAATAGATGCGAAGCCAAATCGTATCCTTGTAATTGATGGGTATGGGACACCTGGAAGAAGACAATCACATAATCTTGCTGTTCTAGACTATGGTAATATTTTAGGAACCTTCAAAGTAAATATAACAAGTGTTGGAGAACTGAAAATAGTTATTGAAATTAATGGAAGTGATGGAGACATTTATATAGATATATTGACCGGCAACTTTTCTTATAGAAATCATAATAATCCTAAGTTATTAAAAGAATCCTGTCCAGCAATTCAACCGTATGCTGACTGGCCTGGAATGCATGAAGGTTTTTCAGCTTTTATTGATGATGTAATACTAGGTAAGCAGAGGAAAACAATTGACAAAGAAACCACTGCACAACTGCACCTTGTCGGGCTTGCCGCTGAAGCTTCAAAAGATTCGGGTAATTGGGCTGATATCATGAGTGTTGATAACCTATAAAGTATTTCTGTTGATATAGATAAAATTATGGAACAGTATTTAGGCAAAGATCACGGGCGAAAATAACATAAAAACAGGAATGAAAAGCTTTATGATATAGGCAATATCAATTACACTTTGCCTGTACATGATCTTAACGTTATGGATAAAAAGATGATACCAATTTTAAAGATAGATAATCTTCTATTAAGAGAAATTAAAGAGTCAGACAAACTGGAAAGAAAAAAATCTGGCTATGATCCTTACGTGATGAAAATGTTTGGACATATAAATGATGACAGCATTCTTTCAGATAAAGAAATAGATGAATGGTACAGTTTCATGTTGAAAACAGATTATGCCTGGATAGTTGAGTTAAAGAATAAAGTTGTTGGTCAGGTAAGATTAAATCGAATTGATAATCGTGATAAAAATGCAGCTTTTTCAATTGGTTTCTTTTCTTCAAAATCATGCGGAAAAGGATTGGGTGTAAAAGTTACTAAGCTTGTATTAAAATTTGCCTTTGAGCAGTTAAAACTTCATAAAGTCTATCTTAGAGTTCTGGAATACAACAAAGGTGGTATCAAGTGTTATCAGAATTGCGGATTCAAAACTGACGGAATTTTACGAGAAAATGGATTAATCAATGAAAAATGGGAAAATGATATATTGATGAGTATATTAGCTGATGAATTTAAAAACTAAACCATAACCAGTAGATGCTCTTAATATTTTCTTGCTCCGCTGCGAAAATATAAGTGATCATAAACGTTAAAAAAATAAAAGATTTAATATTATGCATGAATTGAAAAAAATAACAGAAAATATTTATATTTTTACTCCAGGAGAAAATGATAGACCTATTTTCGGATTAATACAAGGTGATTCTAATTCAATTATTATTGATGCTGGGAATTCAACTTTTCATACAAAATTGTTTTTGAATTCTATTAAAGACATAATAATAAATAATACTTACGCAGTACTGACACATTGGCATTGGGATCATATATTTGGAAGTTCAGAACTACCCTTTCCTATTATATCAAACATACATACTTTGAGACAGATAAATTTAATTAAAAATATGAAATGGGATGAAAAATCTATCATTTCAAGGGAAAAGAACAAGTTGGAATTTTCTTTTTGCAGTATCAATATGCTTCGGGAAATAGAGGTTCCTACCTCAAATACTGTAAGAATTCCGGATATTATTTTTGATGAGTCACTTGTAATTAATTTGGATAATACGCGAAAAGCAATAATGATATATGTTGGAGGAGATCATTCTCCAGATTCAACGATTGTGCATTTGCCATCAGAAAAAATTGTTTTCTTAGGTGACTGTATTTCCCCTGCAATTGATATGAAGAATATATTCTATACAAAATCAAGATTAATACCTCTTCTTTCCAAATTGATTAGTTTAAATGCAGATTACTATTATGAATCGCATTCAATGGAACCAATACTGTTGAGTGAAATAATTTTTTTTAAGGAATATGTTTTAAATCTAATTAACAAGCATGGAATATTATATGATAACCTTAATCGCGAACATTTCCCTGATAAACATCAGAATAAATTTATAAATAATATACTTAAATGTTGGGATATGTTTATTGAATATAACTAATTCTTTTTAACAAATCACTGCACTTAATAGCTATTACGCTCCGCTTCATAGCTATATGTGAGTTCAAACGTTAAACTGAACTGTAAATTGTGGAGTAATTATGACATTTAATTTGGGAAATATTATTTTAAGAAAGCCAAAGCTAGAAGATACAAATGGTTTTATACAGATATGTGCAGAAAAAGAAACAATGAAATATTATGGAATATCTGGCGCATTTATTAAAACTAAAGAACAAGCCAAAAACCAGATTGACTGGTGTTTAAGACAATTCAGTAATAATGGTGGAAGATGGATCATTACTGAAAACGGCTCTGACGACTATATTGGTGATATAGGATTTCACAATTACAATAAAAACCACAATAAAATAGAATTAGGATATCGTTTGAAATATTCATATTGGGGACGTGGTATAATAACAAAATCTATAAAAGAACTAGTTAAGTATGGATTTCAACACAAAAATTATAATCGCATTGAAGCATTGGTAGATAGCAGAAATGAAGGGTCAAAAATAGTATTAGTGAAAAATAATTTTAAGCATGAAGGAACATTACGAGAGTACGAGTTTGAACGTGGAGAATACATAAATATGAATATATTCTCAATATTAAAAAGAGAATTGGAAAAATCAAACTAAAAAAAATGCACTTAACCTCGCAATCGCTAGGCAAGTGACCAAATTGTTATGAATAAAAGGTATTTGATTATGAAATTTATTTGTATAGTAATTCCTACAAAAAAAATATTACCAAATGCAAAATATATTAAAGAATTTGATGTATATTTGACGGATCCTAATCAATATGGGATCAGATGGAAAAGATATGGGAAAGATTCTACTTATCCAAAACTTATACAGGAAGTCGCACATGTAGTATATGAAGTAGATAACCTTGAAAAAGCAGTTGAAGACAAAGAAATATTAGTAAACCCAAATGTTCCTAATCATAGAGATGACCTAAAATTTGCAGTTATTGCTGTAGATGGTGCTCCTGTGGAATTTGTACAATTTATAAATAAATAGGAAACTCATAACCAGACTCTTCACCATAATCGGCAAATATTCAGCACCAAAATTATAGTAACAACAGGAAAAATAAAGTTTTAATAAAGAAAATAGTTCATCTCCAATTTGCCGATAGGTGAGCTCAACGTTATACTAAAAAACAATTAAGAGGAGTTAGTTATGGATCAAACATTAAACACTTTAAATCATCATCTTCAATCATTAAGAATTGGAAATATTGAAGAAATAATGGCAGATTATACTGAAGATTCTCAAATCATTTTTGAAGATAATGTTATTAAAGGGCTACTTAATATTAAAGTTTTTTTTTATGATTTTATTACAAATATTCTTCCTTTCCCTATAGGAACTGAATTAGAAATAACACACACTCAGGTTTCAGGAGCTCTTGCATATATTATATGGAAAGCAAGCACAGATAAGCTGACTTTTAAATTTGGAACAGATACTTTTGTAATTCTGAATGGAAAAATACTACATCATACTGCAGCAGCATTAATTGAGCCTAATTAAATATAACAAAATCATTTCAGTGAACTGGCTAATCGCCAGTCACTGAATTCTACGTTATAAATATGAAAATAGAATTTAGAAATTTGAATTACAAGATATCTCTATATTATTACAATTTGTTTTTAAAAACTATATAAAGAATTATTCTTAAAAGTAAGGAGAGATAAATAGTGAGTAAACCTAATTACTGTTGGTGTCCTAAATCAAGCTGTCCACTCCATGGAAACTGTAAAGCATGTGTATTAAAACACCGAAATAAAAATGAAATTCCATCTTGTTTTTTTGGAAAAGTAGAAGAACGAATAACAGATAAGTCGTTTAATAATTTTTGTAAATACGTCAGCAGTAAATAAACCTTTTATTAACAAAATTTGATAATAAAAGGTTTTTAACCTAGTCGATTCACTATAACTGGCAAATCAGAGATTCTGAAATAAAAGTGACAATAATAGGTAAAGAAAGACTATTAACAGGGAAAAAAAATCTATTTACCAGTAAGTGATCTAAACTTTATACATCAAAGAGGGACATAAATGACTTTTGAATTTGATGGCAAAAGATATGAAAACGCCTCGACTCACCAAAAAGAGTGGGGAAGCAGTATAATATCTGAATTTAATTTATCAGGAAATGAAAAAATTCTTGATCTTGGATGCGGCAATGGAGCTCTTACTGCCAAGCTTGCTGAGCTCGTCCCTAATGGCTCTGTTTTAGGAATTGATGCATCACAAGGCATGCTTGATGCAGTAAAGGGAAAAAAGCTATCTAATTTAAAATTTGAATTAATGGATATTAATGAATTACACTTATCAGAAAAATTTGATCTCGTTTTTTCAAATGCTACCCTGCATTGGATTAAAGATCACGATAATTTATGGAATAGCATTAACAACATTTTAGCAAATAATGCCATTGTTCGTTTTAATTTTGCTGCAAACGGTAATTGTTATAACTTTTTTAAAGTAATTCAAGAAGCTATTACTCTTAATGAATATAAAGAATTTTTTTCAGAGTTTATTTGGCCATGGTATATGCCAAGTATTGAAGAATATAAAACAATTGCTAATAAATTTCATTTCTCAGAGATTAAAATTTGGGAAGAAAATAAAGACCGATATTTTCCCGACAAAAATGCTATCGTTGGATGGATAAATCAACCAAGCATAGTTCCATTTTTAAAACATCTACCTGAAGATAAAAAAGAGTCTTTTAGAGAACATGTAATAAAAAATGTTTTCGAGATTACCGCACAGAACGATGGAACATATTTTGAAACATTTAGACGGATAAATGTCTTTGTAAAAAAATAAAACCGTATAACAAATCATTTCACTGGACGCCACTACGCACCGACAGTGAATTCAAACGTTACACATAAATAAAAGTTGAGGGGAAAATGCAAATTTTAAGTGATGAATTATTAAATGAATGGCAATCCATAATTGATGTCATTGCTAAAATTTTGAATGTTCCTTCTGCACTGATAATGAAACTTAATAAAGAGAATATTGAAGTTTTTCTTTCCAGTGATAGCACAGGCAATCCATATAAAGTCGGGAGTCAAGAACATTTTGAAAATTCAGGACTATACTGTGAAACTGTTATTAATACAAATAAAATGTTAATGATTCCAAATGCGCTTGAAGATCCAGTTTGGTGCGACAACCCTGACGTAAAATTAAATATGATTTCCTATGTAGGCTTCCCAATAATTAAATCTGATGGAAAACCATTCGGAACAATTTGTGCATTAGATAATAAAGCTAATAATTTCTCTTCAGAATACATAAATTTATTAGAAAAATTTCGAAATTATATTCAGAACTCAATAAAACTTATTAACATTAATGAAGAACTCAAAATTTTGTCTTCAACCGATGTTTTAACAAATATTGATAACAGACGATCAGTAGTAAATAAATGTGAAATAGAAATAGATAGAGCAGTTCGCCAAAAAACTAATTATTCACTGCTACTAATAGATATAGATAATTTTAAACCAATCAATGATAAATATGGGCATAAAGCTGGGGACCTAGTTCTTAAAGAATTTGTTAGTTCTATAAAATTAAATCTTAGACAATACGATATATTTGGAAGATATGGAGGGGAAGAATTTGTTATCCTACTTCCGAATACAAAATTTAGTAAAGCTGAATTGATAGGAAAACGTATATGTAACAAATGTGAAAATACTAAATTTTCATTCAATGGCTATACTATTAATTTTACTGTAAGCATAGGTATTAGGTTTGTTGATCCTAAAGAAACCAATACAAACTTTGATATATTAATACGTGCAGCAGACAAAGCATTATATAATGCTAAAGAAAATGGAAAGAATCAAATATGTATTTCAACTAAACAAAATGACGTGTAACAATAGGTGCACTTAACCTCGCTAAGTGACAAAATTGTTATGAATAAAAAAGTATAGCAATGCGCCTCACCTGACCTTGCTTCGCTCGACAGGTGAGCTTGAATGTTTAAGATAAAAAGATGGAAAAATTGGAAGTGCGGTCCTCTCTTTCCCGTTTTTTTTCCTAACGTCTAAATATCTTAATATTCTAAATCCTTTAAATTTATTAAGGTTTTACGATAATCTTCCGCTCTCTAGTATTATTTCCTTCATTGGTCTCATCAATTTTGTTTGCCTTATCAATAACAGCTCTTAAATAGTAAGTGCCTGACTGATTAGATGTAAACATTCCTTCATATCGCCATACACGACCTGGATCGAGAGCTGGGACCAATTTTTTATGCCAGATTGAGTAGTTGTTCATGGAGTTTGTAGTGTTTAGATAGCACTTATCTGATTTGCCTGGTCCAATATTTTTAACGAAATACCAAACTTTCACCTGTTTGTGTTGTTTTGGATTTCCAGGCGAGTAGTTGATCTTAGAAACTATTAGATCTGGTTTTGGACCTTTTCGTACAACTATTGTTTTTTGTTTTACATTATTATTTTCTCTGGACTCAACTATATTATTTTCAGGGTCTACTGTCGCAGTTACAATATAATTTCCTGTTTTCCCAAAAGAAAGTGTTTTTGTAAACCGCCATTCCTGCTGTGGATTAAGAGTAGGAACCTGTACAACCGGTGGATTGGTCTCCCCTCCCACTTTCACTTTCAGATCAAAGGCATCGGCCTGAACCTGACCATTATTTTTAACAAATACCCACAGGGTGATTTCATCGTTCACTTTAGGAGAGCCTGGAGAGAAGTTGATCAATTTAACAACTACATCCGGCTTGGCCGATTTTGTTGAAACTCCTCTTACTTTCGCATTACTAAGATGTTTTACCTTTACAACTTCTCTTGATCTGGAAAACAGCGGAACCTGAATAAAACAACAAAATATTGAACTAATCATCATCAATCGAAATAGGTTTTTCATAATTTTTTCTCCTTTAAGACTCCTGGGATTGTTGTTGTATATTCCTAAATATTCACTTTTCCTATAAAGAGGAGTAGTAAGCTAAACATCTTGATTTGTTCAGTTTTAACAACTAAACATTACAAGCAGGCAATCCCATATCAGTGGGATTCACAATTTCAATTCTCCGCATTGCCGAAGGAATGAGAGTTTATTTCCCCTTATTAGTTATTTTAATGTTATTTTTCATATGTGTTACCTTGAAAAGGATTATAACATTGAAAAACACTACTGTCACTCGCATTCTTTTAACATTTGTAAAGAAGTTTTATAGTTTATCATAAAAAGATAATATCATTCTACCTATTTATAATATATATACCTTTCAGTTCATATACACTGCTTTCTTTTTTTAGACTATATCTAAGTGAACCTAAAGTGTATAAAATTTCTGAATTACTTTTTTATTTGTGACCTACCATATCTTCATTATACACTTTGTCCGAATGTTTATTTCCTAGACTTTGATTTAAGCTTTTATAAACAGAACATATAGTTATCTTGTATCTGACCATAAGGAAAAAATAGGTCAGAAAAAGCTATTCCACTTAAAGCCAGATAAAAAATTAGTTATAATATTTACACAAAAGATAATTAAATCAAAAAACTATAACCAGTAAATGTTCTTAATATTTTCTTGACCCGATGCAAAAATATAAAGATCATAAACGTTAAATGGATAAGTGAAATGACTAAAAGAATGTTCCCTGAAATTATTCATGTTTATCAAAACCACCATCTAGACAGTACTCGCTGGAATGTTTATAAACCTCGTGATAATGATATAATAATTTCAAGTTCTTATAAATCAGGTACTACTTGGACTCAAAGCATTATTAGAGAATTAATTGTTTACAGTATTAAAACAAATCATATAAATACTTATGATACGCTGCCGCTTGAAGATTCCTACTCTTCTATTTGGATAGATAAAAGAACTATCTGTGACATTGAGACTCTGTCAAGTTTACTTGAGGGACAAAAATACAGACGTTTTATAAAAACGCATCTTCCACTAGATGGATTGCCATATTTTCCTCAAGTAAAATATATTGTACTTGGGCGTGATCCTCGAGATGTTTTTATGTCTTTCTGGAATAATTATTATGGATATTCAACCTCTGCTTATGACCTCTATAACAATACTCCAGGTAGAAATGGTCCTAAGTTACCGATTTGCCCTGAAGATATTCATGTTTGCTGGAAAAATTGGATATCTAAAGGCTGGTTTGAATGGGAAAAAGAAGGGTTTCCATTTTGGGGTAATATGCATCATACTCAAACATGGTGGAATTATCGTTACCTAAACAATATACAGTTTCTCAATTATGCTGATTTATTGAAAAACAAGTCAGAGGAAATTAAGCGAATAGCTGATTATATTGAAATTGATATATCCAATAAAGCCATAGAGTCAATTATAGACATTACAGACATTAAAAATATGAGACAAAGAGGCATGAAACATAATTCAATATGTAATGAGTTTAAAAAAGGTGCTGATACCTTTTTTAACAAAGGTACAAATAAAAGATGGAAAAATGTATTATCAGAAGATGAATTAGTAATGTATGAGAAAAAGAAACGTGAAATATTAACTCGTGACTGTGCAAGTTGGCTTGAAAATGGGAGAAAATCATAATAATAACTGTTTAGTAAAAATAAAGTGCAAGGAAAACTGAGTTACACTGCTTAAAACCTTGCACTTGTTCTAGTGTTTTTACAGATAAACATTTAACTATTATATTGTTATGATTTGTTCAGTATCCATTAAATAATAGCTTTCATATATAAATACAATTTTACAAAAAAAGCTTATTAATACTGCTCATAGTCTATCGGAGGGTATTTATGTATAAAAGTCTATCTCTACAAGATTTGCATACACAAATAGATCTTCAAATTTATCAATCAATACTGTTACAAAAAGTAAATAGTCCTTATCTGCCAGTTCAATCTTTACACCATCTATTGGTAATCTGGTATCCAAGGCTTTTCTTTCTATTACGGATAGTGCTTTAGCTTCTTCTACTGATAAGATACTACTGTTGTTTTTTCCTATAAATTTACCTCTATATCCAAATAGACTAATAAAGCTGTTATTACATGAAATAAACCTCAACTCATTATCTTTTATATATGATGCAATTCTACCCTCTTCGTAAATTCTCTGACATCTTCTATAGTCATTTCTAATAGAGTTATTTTCATTCTTTATATTTGTATAATATTTGTCAAGTTGAATTAGGTTTTCACGTAATGGACTTGGAATATTTTCTGTCATTAAAGATTTTGTTATTCCCATCTCTATACTAATTGCATCGCTTTTGAAAACATGTAAATCTGAGATATATGAAACGCATGTCCCAAGCACTTCCGCAAGAACTCTTAAATCATTCTGATTAGGCGTATGTTCACCACGCTCCCATCTATAATAAGTTCCTTCATTTATTCCCAAATCATATGCTATCTTATTAACACTGATCTTCATTTTCTTGCGTAGTTTTTTTATACGTTCAGGATAATATTTCACTGTTTTTAAATTATTATATTTTTTACATAATATCTCATATAACCTATTATATAACTAATATTCCCAAGAAAAAGATTTCTACATTAAAATTTGGCAATAAAGAATCATCAATAATAAATTTTTAGCACGGTAAATATTAACATGAAAGTGTTATTGATTTTTTTATACGTTTGCCATTACTCTCAAACCATATCTGGAAGAAATCTAAAAAATACTGGATCAAAAGTAGCTTAATAATCATAACTGCAGCTCCTCTATTTCAAAGAAAGTTTTTAAGTTGATACCATTTAGAAACTGCCTAAAAGTCAGCTTTAAAAATTTCTATCCACTTCTGTTCGGTAGTCAAATACATTCTGTCATTTTTGGATACTCTATCAAATATTCAAAATTTTTTAACAACATGTAAAAAAAATTTGATCTCAATCCATTTAAATCCAGTTTCATGTAGCTAGTTTTGATTTTAGATTATCTTTAGCATCTATTTAAGACTTTTATAAGGAGAAACTTATGATTGACAGCAATAGAACTAATATTAAAAATGAATAAGAAATTATGATAAAATTATATTATAGGTTTTTGAAGATAATAATAGAGCTAGAAGTTTTTAAGAATCAAAAGGATTCATACTGAAAGTTCTGAAATTTTAGAAAAGAATTCTAAATAAAATGGAAGGAGGAAAGAAAAATGAAAAAGATCGCATTAGTATTATTGGCAGCAACATTTTTAGGATGTTTTATCACAAGTGCATCAAATATTAAATCCGTAAATAAAAAAACTGTTACAATACAGTATAATATCAATTCTTTAAATGATATAACTTCAAGCATTAAAAAGAATAAGAATATTTATCAGTTGAATAATCAGACTACTGCTCTTTATATTAAACTTATTAATTCAGTAAAACCGACAACAGTAGCTATTCAGAACGATGATAATGCTATTAAAAATATAACACCATGCATAGGAATAGATAAAAATCTTAAACCTATAAATAATAAAATTACTGCTTATTATACAAAAATCATAAATGCAATTCCGGCTTAATCAGGTATTATTGAAGTTATACTTAAAGGATACTGAATAATTCATTTTGGAATAAATTTGAGGCAATAAGCCGAAGTAGTGGTATCCACTTCGAGGAGAAATTAACGAAAACGTTATTTTAAAATGGATTATAAAATAATAAAAACAGTGATCATAAATACCATAAGTACACAGAAAATAAAAATATGACCCAATAAACTTTGCACTTTTTTTAAAACAAATTTTATAAATATTTAACAATAAATCTTTTATGATTTGTTCAGTGTTCTTTAATTAATAAAATAAACATTAAGATAAAGTTAAAACGAGATAGTATAAAAACTAAAAAAAGGATATGGAAAGCTAAGTATTTTAAATGAGACTTTTAAGCTAATATCCTTTTTTTAGTTTTCTTCAGCTCTCGTTCAGCTGAGTAGAGGAACATATTACCTTATTCTGCCGACACTTAATTTCCATAAACTGAAAAGATATGCCACGATCTTCAGAAATAGAAAGTATGATTGCGCTATTTTTGGCTACTCTGTCAAATATTCAAAATCTTTATACAATATGTAAAAAAATACTGATCTCAATCAATATAAGTTCATTTTCATATAGCTAATTTTGCTTTTAAAGTAAACTCAGCATCAGTTTAATACTTTTATAAGAAGAAACTTATGACTGTAAATGACAAAAAACAATGCAATATAGAATGAACATAATTATATGAACATCAGTAGTATTGATTTTAGAAAAATATATAAGGAGTAAGAGATAATGAAAAAAATACTTTTAATAACAAGTCTATTATTTATTGGCTTGTTATCTGTATATGCCAATAGTAGAAAAGAACATAATGCACCGGGAAAAAACTGGATGCAATATAAAACACCGGAAGAAGCCGGATGGTCAGCAAAAAAACTTAAAGAAGCTAATGACTATTTCAAGAAAATAGATGGTTCAACTGTAATGCTTATTTATAAAGGCAAAGTTGTTGTTTCATGGGGAAATGTTGAGAAAGATTTTATAGTTGCTTCAATAAGAAAAGTTTTTTTAAGTTCTATTTATGGAAAATATGTAGATAACGGCACTATAAATATTAACGATACTCTTCAAGATATAAATTTTAACGATAAACCGCCTTTAACACATAGTGAAAGACAGGCAACAATATTTGATATGCTGACCTGCAGATCCGGCATATCAAGAAAAGGAGCTAATGCGGAAGGTGTCTCCATTAAGACCGTTAATGGTAAAGAAGTAATTGGACCTAAATATAATCTTCCTCCTGAAGCTAAGCCAGGAACTGTCTATTACTATAGCAACTGGGATTTTAATGCCGTGGGTGGGATATTTAAACAACTTACCGGCAAAAGTATATTTAAAACTTATTATCAGGATATAGCAAAACCTATAGGAATGCAGGATTTCAGTCTTATAGATACTTTTAACTTATATAACAAAAAAGTAACATTGTACCCAGCCTACAACTTTTTAATGTCAACAAGAGATATGGCTAGATTTGGATTGCTCTTTTTAAATAAAGGAAACTGGAACGGCAAACAGGTAATCCCAAAAAAATGGATAAAAGACAGCACGAAAGAATATTATAAAATTAGTAAAACAGACAGAACAGGTGTCGGTTATTTCTGGTTTATTTTTAATACAGGTTTTTTCAAAGAGCATCCTATGATTCAAAAAGCAGGTACAGGAGAACAGGTGCTTTGTATATTTCCTAAAGATGACATAGTACTTGTCATTAGAGCAAACCCATTAGAAAAATATACAAGTAAAAATTATAAATACGTAACAGCAAATGAGATTAATAAACTACTTGAATTATTGATTAATGCAAAAACGCAAAAGCCTTCAAAGAATCCTGTTTTTGTTCCTTTAAAAACAGTAAAATCGAAAATAAAGGTCCTAAACCTGAATTCAAATACTTATAAAAAGTATATAGGTAATTATAAAACGACAGAAAAACCTATGGGTGCAAAATCAATTAAAGTATATGTTAATCAAAAACAATTAATTATTGAGCTGCTTCCTATTGGTGTGAAGTTTGAACTTTTGCCAATATCAGAAAATAAGTTCATTATTAAAGACCTCAATATTCCTATAGATTTTAAACTTAACGATAACGGAAAAGCAACAGCTTTAAAATTTTCTTTAAAAGGAAATGAATTCATAGGAACTAAAGAAAAATAAAAATTTTATGACCAATCAATTCAGCGACCGACTATTAGGAAGGTCGCTGAATTTTTTATCTTATAAATGAAAAGGATATTGGAAAATGAAAACAAGCAAAATATTTACAATACTACTAGGATTTATTTTTTGTATATCATTAGCTTCAGCAACATATGCATGTTCTGTTTTTGCTTTAAAAGGTAAAATAGAAACTGTTTATGGTTCACATTTAGATAGAGGATATTCCTGGGAAAGCTATTTTATGACAAATAATAAAAATATCAAAAAAATAGCACTTGTGTCAAAAAATGAAAAGCCAGTAAAATGGACATCAAAATATAACAGTATTACTTTTGCTGGTTCAGGAAAAGGTTTTCCAGTCTCAGGTATGAATGAAAAAGGTTTAGTTGTAATTACCTTGACAGCACATGGAACAAAATATCCAAAGCCAGATAATAGACCATCAATATCAGTCATTCAATGGGTACAATACCAATTAGATGAATCAGCTACTGTTCAAGATGTAATTAATTCAAATAAAAAAATAAGAATATCAACTAAGTCACTACTCCCTCAACATATTATTGTAGGAGATAGAGATGGCAATACCGCAATAATTGAATTTATCAATGGTAAAGAAGTTGTTTATCAAGGTAAAGACCTTCCTATTCCCTTAGCTACAAACAGCTTTTATGAACAATCAGTAAAGACGTTTAATACATATAATAAAACTCATAAAAATGTTAATATCAAAAATATAATAAATGCTCCCATTCACAATAAAAAAGCATATTCTTTGAGAAGGTTTATTATTGGAGCCTATATGCTTAAAAGATACAAAAACAGTGAACCATTAATTGGTTATGCAGTAAAAACGTTAAAAGCTTTATTCAATAAAGAATACCATACGAGAATGAGCTATGTATACGATCCTGTTCATTTAAAAATATATTATTACACTTACAAAAATCCAAAATTAAAAGAAATCTCTTTTAATGATTTTAATTTCAAAAATAATAAAAAGTCTTACATGATTAACGCAAATAAGAATTTTAAGGATGTTAAAAATGTAATTCAACCGTTTAATCAAAAAATAAATCAACAGCTTGCATATTATAATTTAAGATATGAAAATATTCCGATTAAAGCTCTTACAGGAAGAGGAGAATATGCGGAACAAATACATAAAATGAATTTTAACAAATAGGTGCACTTAACAGCTATAGCTATTCCGCTCCCGCCTTCGCTCTCCGAGCTACGGCGGACAGGCCGCTCCATAGCTGTATGCGAGTTTTAACGTTATAAGGATAAAATGATACGACTAGAAACAAATAGATTAATAATTAGAGATCATAAAAAATCTGATTTATCAGACTATCATAAATGGATTTCAGATTCAGAACTTATGTATTACATTGACTGGAAAACATCCAGTATAGAAGAATCAAAAAAAGATTTAATTGAAACAATAAAAGAAAATACGAATCCCAACAGAGCAAACTATTTTTTTGCCATGCTTGAAAAAGAAAATAATAAATATATTGGAGCTGTAGGGTTTACGATTAAAAGTAAAAAATTGAATACTGGAATTGCTGAATGTGGTTATTTTCTTATGAAAAAATATTGGGGGAAAGGAATTGTAGTCGAAGCAATAATAAAAATTCTTGAATTTGCATTTGAAGAATTGAACCTTCATAAGATGACAGCATCCTGCGATAAAGAAAATAATGCATCGGAAAAAGTAATGCAGAAGTGTGGTTTTTTTAAAGAAGGTGAATTAAGAAAACAAAAATTCCATCACAATAAATGGTGTGATAGATTACTTTATAGTATTCTAAAAGAAGAATGGAAAAATTAACAAACTGATAACCAAGCACTGCACATAACAGCTATTGCACTCCGCTTCATAGATGTATGCGAGTTTTAACGTTATAGGGAGAAAAAATAAATGAATGATTTCAGCATTAATAGTGAACGACTAATACTTATACCACCTAAAATTAAAATTCTCCAAAGAAGATTAAAAGAAGATGATTTCAAGGAAAATATTTCCATTAATGGAAAAGATAGCTTAATTCATTTCCCAAAAGAGTGGGCAGAAGTATCAAAAGTTATTTTTCCTATGGAAATTGAAAGAAAAGAAAATGATTCTGAAATTTTACCATTTTGGATATATCTTGTAATTGATAAAAAGACCAGAACAGTCATTGGAGATATTGGTTGTAAAGAAAAGCCAGGGCAAGATAAAGAAACAGAAATTGGATATGGTATTAATCCTTCAGAACAGAAAAAAGGCTATGCTACAGAAGCTGTTAAAAGTTTAAGTAATTATTTATTTAGTAAAACTGATATTGTCTCTATTAAAGCTGAATGTAACATCGATAATATTTCATCAATTCGAGTTTTAGAAAAAACTGGTTTCGAAAGAATCGGCTCAAAAATAGATGACGAAGATGGTGAATTAATTATTTGGAAAAAGAAAAAAGAAAACCTATAACCAATCACTTCACATAACAGCTATTTCGCTCCGCTCCATAGCTGTATGTGAGCTAAAACGTTATAAGAAAAAGGAAGATTAATGGATATTATATCTTTAACACAAAAAGATTTAGAAACTGGATTTATTGAACTTGGTTTAAAAAAAGGAATGGCTATTGAAGTTCATAGTTCTTTAAGCAGTTTCGGGAAAGTTGAGTGAGGAGCAAATACTGTTATTTCTGCTTTAATGAATGTCATTGAAGAAGAAGGTGCACTTGTAATGCCCACATTTCCAAGTTCAATGCCATATAAACTGACAGAAGATGAAGTTAAACGTGGAATTACAATGAAAGTAAAACGCCTCTCTCCTGATTCTATAGAGAAAACAAGTATGGGAATTATACCTGATACGTTCAAATTTCTCAAGGGAGTAGTTACAGGTGAAGGAGAACATAGAGTTTCAGCATGGGGAAAAAATGCGAATAAACATAGCAAAGGATTTGGATATTTATTAGATTCACATGGATGGGCTTTATTAATTGGAGTTGATATTTATAGATTAACAAGTATGCATTATCATGAAGATAAATTACCACAGGAAATTAGAGATATATTTGAAGCAAAAGGTGAAATTTTAAAAGATTACCCTCCTAATGAATGGTATATTGAAACAGGTATCCCACCTGTTAAGGCATGGTATAAAATACAGGATGAAGCAAATCGTAAAGGATACATTAGACATAACACAATAGGAAAAGCAAAATGCATGTTCTTCAAAGTAAGAGATGTTGTAGATATTTATAGTAAAGCTCTTGAAGAAGATCCATTTGATTTATATGAAATAAAAAAGAAATGAGAAACTTATAAACGTACAAACCAAAAGATCCACCTAACCTCACATACGCTCGGCAAGTGATCAAAAATTGTTAGTGCCGACACGAAGTCGCCTTAATTATAGTCTGGAAACCGTGAAAACGAACGTCCAGTCGATAGCCTTCTCAATTTTCTCCAGCAATCGTTCAGCTGAGTTGAGATACATATTACCTTACCCACTATGAGTTCTGCAGAGACTTCATTTCCATAAACAGAAAAAATATGCCACGATTTTGTGAAATAGAAAGTATAGTTGCGCAATTTTTGGCTACTCTGTCAAATATTCAAAATCTTTATACAATATGTAAAAAAATACTGCTCTCAATCCATATAAGTACGGTTTCATATAGCTAATTTTGCTTTTAGAGTAAACTCAGCATCTGTTTAATAGTTTTATAAGAAGATACTTATGACTGAAATAATAAATAACAATGCAATATAGAATAAGCATAATTATACAGACATCAGAAGTATTAATTTTAGAAAAATAAATAAGGAGTAAGAGATAATGAATAAAATAATATTGATTCTGCTAATAAGTCTGTTTGGGATAATAGTAAACCAAACATATGCATGCTCAGTATTTTCGTATTCTAATGAAAATGTAACTATCGCTGCTGGAAACAATGATCAACCTTTTGATCCAAATGCTACAATTTATTGCTATCCTCCTGAAAAAGGAATGAATGGAGTTATTCTTTTGGGATATCCTGACCAAATGGGTATATATCGACAGGGAATGAATGACAAGGGACTGTGTTGGTATATTACAGGTACTTTGCCGTTCATTTATTCCAAAAACCCAAACCAACTTATGGTATCCCCTAAAACTATTCTTCAAAAATGTTCAACAGTAAAGGAAGCTGTGAAATTTCTAAAAAGATATCAAAATAGCTTTATGATGTTTGGATGTCAAAGCTATCTGTTTGCTGATAAATATGGAAATTCCGCAATTGTTGCCGGTAATACAGTTATATATAAATCAAAGAATAAGAATTATCAGATTTTGACAAATTTTAGACAAAATTATCCCATGTCAAAATGGTATTATGAATTTAGACTTAAAGAGTTTAGATATAAAACTTTATCTCAAATGCTAACTGAAGTAAAAAATCCTGAGATTCTTAGTTTTAATAATATGTTAAATGCAGTTGAATGGGGACCTGGAACACAGATTTCATCAATATGCGATTTAAAGAATCAAGTAATATATGTTTACTTATTTCATAATTTTACAGATCCTGTCAAGATAAATTTAAAAAGAGAACTTGCTAATGGAAAACATCAAATTCATATGTCAACTCTATTTAAAAAAACGTTTGCATATACTAATGCAGAAAATAGTTATAAAATACCCATTGATTCAATATTTAAAACATACCTAAATAAAGTAGTTAGTGAAAATGAGACTAAAGTTGCAAATGATGGTAACTTCCTGAAAAACTATAACTATCATAAAGATTTGGATAAGTTAATAAGTAAATATAAATATCTAAAGAAACATGAATCAAACAAATATGATTTTTCTGAATACCAGCTTGAAGGAGTTGGTACGTTATTGACTGTTACAGGATGGAATGATGGTGCTATTGAAGTGTATAAATTAAACACAGAATCTTTCCCGAATTCAAGTAAAGCTTTTCAATTATTGGCAAATGCCTATAAGAAAGAAAATAAGATCAATTTAGCTAGAGTAGCTCTGAAAAAAGCAAATATACTTGATGGTGCAAATTTAATGATAAGAGAAGAAATCAGGGAATTAACCCCAAAATATTGATAAATATGTGAATTTGGGACGAATACTTTTTAATTTTAACAAAAGAACTTACACATTAAAAATTATTGAGGTGATAGGCAATAAAACTACTAGATAAAGACCAATCATTCCATTGATAGGTCTTTGTTTGCTAGCACAGTCTTAAGGGATTCGCTAAGAGATTTTTAAACTTAACTATTTATTGATGATATGTTTGTTTTATTATTAAATATTAATTTGATGTTGTCTTTAAGATTAAAATAATTCAAGTCTGAGTTATTTGTAGCCTGTAATGGGACGATTGTCTATTTTCACAATAAACCCTATAGATGTGATAGTGCCGTAATAAAAAAATAAATTAATTTTTTTGTAACCAATCACTGCACACGACAGCTATTTCGCTCAGCTTCATAGCTGTATGTGAGTTTAAACGTTAGTGGCGACACGAAGTCGCCTTAATTATAGTCTGGAAATCGTGAAAACGAACGTCCAGTTGATAGCCTTCTCAATTTTCTCCAGCAATCGTTCAGCTGAATTGAGATACATATTGCCTTACCCACTACGAGTTCTGCAGAGACTTCATTTCCATAAACAGAAAAGATATGCCACGATATTGTGAAATAGAAAGTATAATTGCGCCATTTTTGGCTACTCTGTCAAATATTCAAAATTTTTATCCAATATGTAAAAAAATACTGCTTTCTATCCATATAAGTACGGTTTTACGTAGTTAACTCTGATTGTAAATTATGTTTAGGATCTACTAAACATAGATATGTAAAAGCTTATGATTGTGAATAATAGACAATAAATAAGTATAAAATAAACATAATTATATGGATATCAAGAGTACTGATTTTATAAAAATGAATAAGGAGAAAGAGATAATGAAAATGAAATTTAAGAGATTAATAGTTTTAACTTTTACCATGGCTGTGTGTTTTTCCAGCTTTACTGCGGCAGAAGCATGCTCATCATTCTTTTTGAATACAAAAACACAAAAGGTCTTTGCATATAATTTAGATGTTCCGATAAATAACCTGCAAGGCCATATTTTTATAAACAAAAAGTATCAGAAAAAAACAGCTTATATGCCTTGGAATGATAAGCCGTTACATTGGACTTCAAAGTATAACAGTATAACATTTAACTTTATTGGTAAAGATTTTCCTTTTGCTGGAATGAATGAAAAAGGATTATGTGTTTCAGAAACAAGTCTTTATGATACTGAATATCCTGCTAAAAATTCAAATCCGGTAGTTGGGACCTTACAATGGATACAGTATCAGTTGGATACAGCCTCCACAGTTAAACAAGTTATAGAAAATTCTTCTAAAATACGTATATCTCAAAACACTTCTGCTTGTGTCTTTTTAGTTTCAGACAGAGAAGGCAATGCTGCGGTGATAGAAAATTTGGATGGTCATCTTGTCATTCATACAGGCAACTCTTTGTCAAGTCCTGTCATTAGTAATAGAAATTATAATGATGCACTGAAACATCTAGTAGACTTTAACTTCAAATCTCAGAATTCTGATTTTGCTCAAGACTATTATAACCTATACATGCAAAAAGAATATCCTGGAATTGGTTACGACCGTTTTATACTTGCGACATATTTAATCAAAGAATACCAAACTGGTAAAATAAAACTACCTATCGTAGATTACGCATTTTTTATGCTTCATCAAATGAGGCAGGAATCAAAATGGGCTGTTACACAGTGGAGCATTGTTTTTAATCCAATAAATTCTTCAATTTATTACAGAACTAAACATAATCAAAAAATTAAAAAAATAGATTTTCAAGATTTTGATTTTAATAAAAACCAAATAATTAACATATATAAAAATTTTAAAAATGTAAAAGATGTTACTGAAAACTTTACTGTCCAAAAAAATAATAAAATTATATCGAAGGCGTTTACTGAACTTAAGCCAGAAATGTTTAAAGGCTTATTACCAAGAAGTATTAAAGATCCAATTAAAAATTATTACACTTGGTCAAGAGGAATGCCTGAATATATAGAAAAACAGTACTCAGAAAATAATTAATAAAATTTCATAACTTGAAAGTGCACTTAATCTGGAGTTTGGTGCTGCTCTCTCCAGATAAGTGACTAAATTGTTATAAAAAAAGGAAATCACTAGAATGAAAATAATAATTACAATTTTTGCTATCTTCAGCATTATATCTTTCAGTGCATTTGCTAAAGAAAATAACCATAACATTCAGGCTGACACAAATGTTACTGAAATTATTAATTACTTGAAGAATAATATTCCAAAGTACTTAAAAGAAAACGATATAGCAGGAGCTTCAGCTGTAATCGTGAGTAAAAAAGGGGAAATATGGGCACAAGGATTTGGTCATTTAAGTAAAGACAGTAAAGTGGCTGTAACTCCTGAAACAATATTCTGCGTTGGTTCAATATCTAAAATATTTACTACAACAGGAATATTGATTGCCGCACAAAATGGAACAATTGATATAAACAAGCCAATAAAATATTATCTTCCGAATTTTAAGATAAATTCAGTATTCTCAAAGAGTCCAGCAGACAAAATAACTATTCTGGATTTGCTTAGTTTCAGAGCCGGTTTAGCTGACAAAATTCAAAATGCTAAAAATTCTCCACTTCTTAAACAGGACATTCAGGATATTGAGAAAACCTGGATACGGTTTCCACTCGGACAAAGGTTTGCCTATTCAGAACCTACATATGATTTAGCAGGTTATATTCTTGCAAAAAAAGAAAAAATATCGTTTTCTAAAAGTATGGAGAAATTAGTTTTTAATCCGCTTGGAATGAACTCTACTACTTTCAGCATCAAAAAGATAAAAGCAGATAAAAATAGAGCAACAGGTTATATACCAAAAATAAATAAAATATATCTTACTGTCAGACCTTCTGGAAGTGCCTATTCAAATGCCGTTGATATCGGTAAGTTTATAAGCTTTCAACTGAATAACGGCAGTATTAACGGAAAACAGCTTTTAAGCAAAAATAATATAAAGCTTATGCGTACAGTACCGGATAAAACAAATTATCAGCGAACAGGCTTTGGCCTTCCAGTTATTAGTGTCAATACCGGCAATGGGATTGTATATTCATATAGTGGGCTATATCATGGATTTAATTCCTGGTTTATTTGGTTTCCTAAAAAAGATATTGGATTTGGAATTTTAACTAATAAACGTAACGGACTTAATAACTTTGCTCCTATAGATAAATTTATTTTCAATAAACTAGGCATAAAAAATTACATTAATAATCTCCTTGGGAAAGTTATAATTAAAAAACCTATTAAGAAACCTATAACAAAAAAAGAATTAAAATATTGGACTGGCAGTTATATATCTACAACTGAAATGCCAAACATTTATATCACTTTAAAAAATGATAATTTGATTATAAGTATAAATAATGACATATCTCAATTAATATATTTAGGTAATAATGAATTCTATTCAATAAAAGATAGGAATTTATATAAGTTTTATAAAAATGGCAATGGATTTTCGAAATATATATTGAATATGGGTAATGGGAATACATGGAGCTATAATGATGGAGGTGAAAATCAGTCAAAAGGCCCAAATAAAACTACCTGGAAAAAATATATTGGAAATTATAATGTGTCTTTTTACAATAGACCTGATCAAACAGCAAAATTCTTCATTAAAAATGGATATTTATATTTAAATTTTCTACATAACGAATATCGACTCAAAGAGTATAAACCGGGGGTATTTGCAACGAGTAGCGGACGGTATATTGACTTCACTCAGACCCCCTTGTTGCTCAACAACAGTCCAATGGTAAAAATAGACAATTAAAAGTTTATAACGAATGTAGATGTACTTAATAGCTATTTCAGAAAAGGTTTTTAAATTGACATCCTTTAGAAATTGCCTAAATGCCAGTTATATAAATTCCTATTCACTTCTTTTCGGCAAACAAGTGAAGTGTGTTATTTTTTGTTACTCTATAAAATATTCTAAATTTTTTGACAATATGATAAAAAAATGTGATCTATATCAACCTTAATCCAGTTTCATATAGCTAATTTAACTCTTAAAGTATGTTTAGCATATATTTAACAGTTTTATAAGGAAGAACTTATAATCATAAATAGTATTAACATTAACCACCAATTAACATACATCGTTAAAAATTAATGTTATGTGAAAAAAAATAATTTTAAATTCAAAGGGAAGTCACTATGAATATACTAGGTCAAGCAAAAAGTATTGCGGGTAAAGTCACTGATTTCAGTAGTGATGAAATTATAGCAAATACGATAATTAAGGCAATGAACAAACAAGAAAAGGTCAATGTCGTGCTCAAAGCAAAGGGTTCCAATTATAGGGTTTCTGACACCGTCTTAGAAATGGGTATACCGCCGACAATATCTTTCATAGTGAGACGGGTCCATGGGGGAACAAAAAAAGTTCAGAATGAACTTCAACTAAACACAGGTGAAAGTGTAGAAAGCTAAATTTGGAGTATAAATTTAACACTCATAGTAAAGCTTTACTAAAAAACAAAAAGAGGAGAGACATGAAAAAATTTAGTCTTATATCAATAGTACTTTTTTTCTTTATCATGATTAGTATGCTTCATGCTGAAAATCATAAACAAAAAAAAGTCAATGACAAAAATACTAATGAGTTAAGTCCTAATATTTCAAGAGTAGTAAATTTATTAAACAAAAAAATTCCTGAAATTTTAAAAAAACATAACATTCCAGGAGCTACAGCCGTAATTGCTAATAAAGATAAAACTCTTTGGATAAACAGTTATGGATACACTGATCCAAGCAAAGAAAAAACTGTAAATAAACAAACTTTATTCGGCATACAGTCAGAATCAAAAATGTTCACAGCACTTGGAGCATTAATTGCTTAGCAAAACAAAAAAATTGACTTAAATTCTTCTGTAAAACATTATCTTCCGAATTTCAAAATACATAGTGTTTTCTCAAATAATGCAACTTCAAAAATGACATTAATAGATTTACTAAGTCATAGAGCCGGACTTGCTCATGAGGCACCTATTGGGAATAACTCCTACCCCTATTCACCATCTTTTAAAGCTCATATTGAAAGCATACAAAATACTTGGCTTAGATTCCCTGTAGGACAAAGATTTTGCTATTCAAATTTAGGGTTGGATCTTACTGGATATATTTTACAAAAAGTCACAGGTGTGCAATTCCCAGAATTAATGCAAAAAACAGTTTTAGATCCTATTGGTATGACATCTTCAACATTTGATCTCAATAAAGTATTGAAAAGTAATAATTATGCAAAGGGTACCGAATACAATAAAACAGCACCTTTAAATGTTGCAATGATTCCATGTGCAGGATTATATACAAATGCAGAAGATATGGGTAAATACCTTTCTTTTCAACTTAACAGCGGAATGGTGAATAACAAGCAAATAATAAACCTGAAATATATTAATTTAATGAGAACTATTCAAAACAAAATGAATGGTCAAACCTCTGGTTATGGTTTAGGATTAGCAATTTATCATTTCAAAAATTTCACTATTTACGATCATAACGGAGGCGGCTATGGATTTAATTCTATTGCTTTCTGGATTCCAACTTTAAATTTTGGTGTAAGTATTTTTTTCAACGGTGAAACTGGAAAAGATCAAGATAAATTTTTGTGGGAGATATTGTCTGCATTTTCTCCTGAATATAAAAATTTCGAAAATCAATTAGGAACTATCAACCTAAAACCTACACCTCAAAATATACAGTCTATAAATAAAAAATTTAAAAACTGGATCGGGACATATGTAGAAACAAGGTCAGTGGCACCAATTGAAGTTACGATTAAGAATAAAAGATTAGGATTTATAGAAAAAAATAATTTTGAACCTCTTATATATATCGGAAATAATAAATTTTATAATAAAAAGACTAAAAAACTTTATCAACTTATTAAAGGAGGAAAATACTATTCAAAATATATCCTTGATGTAGGAACAGGAACATCATGGAACTTTGATTATGGTCCAAATGAACCTAGAAACCCCACTGAAGAAATATTAAATAAATATTGCGGTGCATACGAGACACACTCTAAAGACATTTTTTACTTAAAAATTATTAATGGTTATCTTAATTCATTAATTTATAATGAATCAGTAAAATTGAGGTTACAAGAGTTTAAAAGCGGTTTGTTTAGAAGTCCAAACGGAAGAGTATTAAACTTATCTAAAAAACCTTATAGTTTTAATAATATAAAAATTATGAAATTATCACACCCATCCCATTGATATTTTATATTTTGACAAATTGATGGATTTCAGCAACCATCCTAATAGTCGGTCGTTGAATTTTAATTTTATAAAAATAAAAAGGTATATGGGAAAATGAGAAAAATAATTTTAATAGCAGGTCTTTTATTTATAGGCTGGCTATCTGTATATGCCAATAGCATAAAATTATATTATGCTCCAGAAAAAAACTGGATGCAATATAAAACTCCTGAAGAAGCAGGATGGTCTGTTCAGAAACTTCGGGAAGCACATAAATATTTCCAGAAAGTTGGTTTATCTACAGCGATGCTTATCTATAAGGGTAAAGTAGTAGTTAATTGGGGTAACACTAATAGGATTTTCTTATGTCATTCAGTGAGGAAAAGTTTTTTAAGTACTCTTTATGGAATTTATGCAACTAATGGAGACATCAATATAAATGATACTTTAGCTGATATTAATTTCAATGATAAACCACCTTTGACAAAAGCACAGCAGCAGGCAACTATTCGTGATTTACTGACATGCACATCAGGTATTGCAAGAGATAAAGCGAACCCTGAGGCTAGTTTCAAAAAAGTAATAAACGGGAAAGAAGTAATTGTTCATTATTACGATAAACTGAACTCGTATAAACCTGGAACTCATTTTCAATATAGTAATTGGTCTTTCAATGCACTAGGAGGAATCTTTAACAAAGAGACAAAATCTGATTTATTTAATGATTTTTATAATGATATAGCAAAACCGATAGGAATGCAGAATTTTTCATTACATCAAAATACATTTTACCAGTATAACAAATATTCTTTGTTTCCTAAATATGGATTTCTCATGACTACTCAGGATATGGCTAGATATGGATTGCTGTATTTAAATAATGGGAATTGGAACGGAAAACAGATAATATCAGAAAACTGGGTAAAAAAAAGCACTTCTACTCAGGTAAAAACTAAAGATAAAATGGATTTACCCTTTAACGGATACGGATATTTATGGTGGACATGTGATTCTGGATATTTTAAAAATCACCCTGTTTACTCAGCATTAGGTTTTGCCGGGCAAACAATAAATGTTTTTCCGAAAGAAGATATTGTTATTGTCACTCATAATAATACCTACAGACTTCATGCTGATAATTTTCACTATGTAAACAATAAAAAAACAGGTATATTATTGGAATTACTGCTAAAAGCAAAAACTGGAAGTTCTGAAAAGAATCCAGCACTAATCCCTTTAAAAACAACTAAACAAATGAAAGTATTTGACCTGCCATTAAGTTGTGCAAGAAGTTATGTAGGGCTGTATAAATTATCTGGAAATTCTCCTGTAATATCACTTTTAAAAAAATGTACCATTTATTTGAAAAATGATAAACTTTACATCAAATCACCTGCAATTTTTGATAATGAACTACTGCCGCAAAGCAAAAATAAATTCATAATAAAAGGGCTTGATTTACCTTTAAAATTTAAATTAAATAATAGTGAAAAACATATTAGGCTTAGTTTCTATTTCATGGGAAATGTTTGTGGTAAAAAAATACTATAATAGAGGACAGTGAAGATGAAAATAATAATTATAATTTTTACTAATCGACTTAAACCAATAGAGAATAGAATTCAATGAATAAGTTTACATTTAAAATCATAAACAAATATACTATTACTCTTGTTAGTTTGTTTTTTGCTATCACTACTTGTCTTGCAAACAACACACTCAATACTTCATTTAAAGAACAGTATCCAGGAAAAAACTGGATGCAATATAAAACACCTGAAGAAGCCGGATGGTCAGCAGATAAATTAAAGAAAGCTTATGATTATTATAAAAAAATAGACTGTACTAAATTAATGGTAGTTTATAAAGGTAAGGTTCTTGTTTCATGGGGAAATGTTGATCGAAGATTGATGTGTGCATCTGTCAGAAAAAGTTTTCTCAGTGCACTTTATGGAATATATGCCGGTAAAAAAGAGATCAATATTAATTCACCATTAAAAAAGTTTGCCATTACAGCCACACCGCCTTTGAGTGCAAAAGAGCAGCAAACTACAATAAAGCAAATGCTTACCTGTACTGCCAGAATATATCGTCCCGGTATTGGCGAATCTGAAAACTTTGCGAAAGAAAGGATGGGGTTAGCAAAGAAAATAGAGAGTATAAAAAAACCTTACTTCTACTATAATACCTGGACATTTAATGTTTTAGGAGCAATTTTCAATAAAGCAACTAAAACCGATTTATTTAAAGACTTTTATAATCAAATAGCAAAGCCAATAGGAATGCAGGATTTCAGCCTTTATGATGGATGGTATGAAAGTTTTAATAAAAAAGAATACCCTAAATATGCTTTCAGAATGTCAACCCGGGACATGGCCAGGTTTGGTCTCTTATACTTGAGAGACGGAAAATGGAATAATAAACAGATAATACCTAAAGACTGGATTGAGCAAAGCATAAAAGATTATGTTAAAACAAGAGAAGCTTTTAATGGTTATGGATATTTATGGTGGGTATGCAATACAGGTAATTTCAAAAAAGATAAAGTTTATGCTGCAATAGGTGTAGGTGCTCAGACAATAGCTGTAGTTCCTAAAAAGGATTTGGTCATTGTTAGCAGAGCAGACTATTATTACAGGAATAGGAGTCATTGGGTAAGACAAAAAGAATTACTTAAATTAATAAACTTAATATTGAAGGCAAAAACAAAGAGTCCTGAAAAAGTCCCAAAACTTGTTCCTTTATTAAGCACAGAAAAGAAAATTACTCCATATAAAATCAGTAAAAGTTGCCTTAAAAAAGTTCTTGGAAATTATAGGTTAACTTTGAATTTCAGTAAAAAAGAATTAAAAGAAAACGAGTTACCTTCATCTGTTTTAAATGCAGAAATCAAACTGCACGATAATAAAATAATTTTTACATCACCTTTTACACCCGGGTCAAAATTAATTTTAATACCAATATCTAAAAATAAGTTTATGTGTAGAGATTCAAGGTGGACATTAACTTTTGGTAAAGATAAAAATGGAAATGAAATTTTCACATGGAAGATCAAAAACTATAGTTTCATTTTACATAAAGAGAATGATTAACGTCACAGCATATAACAGCTATTCCGCTCAGATTAATAGCTGCCAACATACGAGAAACGTTAAGTTACAAAGGGAATTTATACATGATAAAAGGATAAAAAATCATATTACGAACAATCATAGAAAAAGAGCTGGAAGAATATTATGAATTAATGTCAAATATTGATAACATGGGTGAATATATCCAACCTAATATCAGCTCCCAAAAGCAATTTATAGATTACTCTAGAGAACATAATTGGGATAAAGATAATGGTTTCTTCGTAATATCTGATCAAAACAATAGTATTCTAGGTATCATTTCATTTAAAAAGCCTGCTCATTACCTCAATTGTTACGAAATTGGATTTGTTATTTTTAAACCTGAAAATCGTGGAAAAGGTTATATTTCTGAAGCAATTAATTTATTTGTTTCCTATTTATTTGATATAAAAAATGTTGAAAGACTACAGGCAACTGTTAATTCTAACAACAAACCATCTATAAAAGTGCTTGAAAGATGCGGTTTTAAATATGAAGGAACACTTAGAAAAGCATTATTTTTCAAAGGTAAAAATTCGGATATTATGATCTATTCAGTTCTTAGAAACGAAATAGAATAAAAACTAAGCTGAGAGTACTTAACATAGCAGCTGATAAGCCATGATACATGCCATTTATTTAAGCTAATTTCCCACCTTTCTCTCTATGTACTGTTGCGACTGGTCACTGCGAAAATCCTTTTATTTCTTCCGGAACTTCTTTGTTGAATGGAAAAGCGATTAAAGTAATATAATTTATGATAAATCGTTAATGAACATGTAATAGAATAAGAAAGAAAATATAATGCCATACAAACATTTTGGAAGAATTGGAGATGTATGGAAACATCTTCCGCTTGGTGAAATATTAAAAATTGAAAAACCAAACAAATACATTGAAACTAATTCGGCTTTCCCAAAATATAAAATTAAAGAGGATTGGAAAATTGATTATGGTATAAAATGGTTTATTAAAAATGCTGATGAATTAACTGAAACAGAATATGTTAGGATCGAACAAGAATATCTTAATCGATCTGAATATCTTGGTTCAACTGGAATAGCAATGGATATCTTAGGTAATTCTTGTAAAGAATATCATTTCTATGATATAGAAAAAGATGCTTTACTGAAAAATGAAGAATATGCTGATAAACTATCTCTAAGTAATGTTTTTACTCATATTGGAGATTCCAGAACAACACCGCTAGATATAATACCAAAGCTCAATCATAAAGATTTTATTCATATAGATCCATATACAATACTTGATACTAACTCAAACGGTCATTCATATTCAAAATTATTTGAATCTACTTTAGGAAATAATATTAAATCGTTATTATGGTATGGATATGATAATGATAAAGAAAAAATTAAAATCAGAGACTGGGCAGAAAACGTTATTCACTCTCATAAAAAAAATCAAATTAAACTATATGAAATTGAAATTGTAAATCTACAAAATTTGCCCCAGGAATTAAATCCTGGCATTAAGGGGTGTGGAATTTTAATAGCAAATTTAACTCAAACATCTTTTGATGTGGTAGAAAAACAATTTCAATTAATATTGAAGATCTATAATAAGGTAGAAGTAAAAGCAGGAGTAAATTTTAAAATTAAAGGATTTAAAATCTAAACTTATAACAAATAGGTGCACTTAAAAGCTATTCCGCTCAGCGCCATAACTGCAAGTTACCGTAAACGTTAGAGATAATCAAATGAGTGAAATAGAAAATAGAAATTGGTTTAAAGATTGGGCGAAAGAGTATGACGAAACTTTAGGCCAAAATAACAGACACCGTAAACTATTAGAATTAATGATAAAATCTTCTTCTGCAAAAAAAAATGATAAAATCCTTGATATTGGTTGTGGAACTGGATTGTCTTCATTAATTTTTCTAAAACATGTTAAACAATGTTCAATCACGGGAATAGATCCTTCTCCTGAAATGGTAAATATTTTTAATGAAAAAATAAATAAATTACAACTCTCAAATATCATAAAATGTGAATTAGGAGAAGTGAAAAAGTTAAGTTATAAAGATAGTTTTTTCGATATAGTTACTTCGACACTTGCACTTCATCATATCAAAGACAAACTTCACACAATCATAAAAATTTACCATCTCTTAAAACCTGGCGGTAAACTTGTTATTGGAGATATGGATTTAGATGCTACAGGTAATATAAACGATCATAAAAGATTATTAAGAATTATGGATTTTTTCATAGAAGATTTTGGTTATGAATTAATAAATGGAAATTTAGAAGCATTTAGCCGTTCATATGACTATGGGAAAAGGCATATACTAAAACAAGGTGAATACTGTATTAGCTTTACTGAATGGGAACGTTTAGTAAAAGAAGCTGGTTTTATAAATATAGCCGTTGAACCATTACCTGAGTTTAAATGGTTCAAAGTTTTAACAGCAATTAAATAAACCACTCTAACAAACTATTGCACTTAATAACTGTTCCGCTCCACTCCATGGCAATAAGTGAATTCAAACGTTAGAAGAAAAATAAGGAATTGAGACATGAGTAAAATAGATTTGCATATTCATACATCATATAGCCCTGATGCCGATTTTTGCATCGAAAAAATTATAGATATGGCTGAAAAATCCTGCATGAAAAAAATTTCATTAACCGATCATAATACTATAGAAGCACATAAAGAGCTGAACTCAAAAAATATTAAAACTAGTATCGAGGTAATCACTGGAATAGAACTTGATTGTTGTTTTAATTGCAAAAATTTTCATCTACATGGAACAGAATAGTAATTATGTCCAAAGTATACATGACAGTCATTCTGTACCTTTCTCATACTGACTTCAGGCATTAGAAAATCATTAGTTGGAACAGGCAGTAACTTCTTTTTTTCTTCTTCGTCAAATAATTCATATG
>PVBE010776279.1_pt1 | contig 40635 bp, 35 predicted proteins | sample 1631181 | NCBI WGS metagenome assembly PVBE01 (sample SAMN08397723, study PRJNA350692) | Marine metagenome, whole genome shotgun sequencing project. | isolation source: water | place: Pacific Ocean | collected 2012-04 | reverse complement strand
GATAGCCGCGATCGAACTGCATGCCCTCGACCACCTCGAGCTCGGTGGCCATGCCCTTGGCTTCCTCGACGGTGATCACGCCTTCCTTGCCGACGCGCTGCATGGCTTCGGCGATGATGTCGCCGATTTCACGGTCGCCGTTGGCCGAGATGGTGCCGACCTGGGCGATTTCCTCGTCCGAACGCACCGCCTTGGAGCGCTTGACGACATCGTCGACGACGTTGCCGACGGCCAGATCGATGCCGCGCTTGAGGTCCATCGGGTTCATGCCGGCGGCCACCGCCTTGTGGCCCTCGCGCACGATCGACTGGGCCAGCACGGTCGCCGTGGTGGTGCCGTCACCGGCTTCATCGCTGGTGCGGCTGGCCACTTCGCGCACCATCTGGGCGCCCATGTTCTCGAATTTGTCGGCCAGCTCGATTTCCTTGGCCACGGTGACGCCATCCTTGGAGATGCGCGGGGCACCGAAGGATTTGTCGAGCAACACGTTGCGGCCCTTGGGACCGAGCGTCACCTTGACCGCATTGGCCAGGATGTCGACGCCCTTGAGCAGGCGATTGCGCGCCTCGGCGTCGAATTTTACTTCTTTGGCTGCCATATTTCGTTTCCCCTTAACCGGCCAGAATGCCCATGATGTCGGATTCCTTCATGATCAACAGCTCGTCGCCGTCGACCTTGATCTCGGTGCCCGACCACTTGCCGAACAGCACGCGGTCACCGACCTTGACGTCGAGGGCGTGAATGTTGCCACCGTCGTCACGGGCGCCGCTGCCTGTTGCCAGCACTTTGCCTTCCATCGGCTTTTCCTTGGCCGTGTCAGGGATGATGATGCCGCTGGGCGTCTTCTCTTCTTCGTCGATGCGCTGTACCAGTACGCGATCGTGCAAAGGCTTGATATTCATCAACAACCTCCGTTGCCTCTGTTAGCTCTGTGATCAACAAGAAAGCCTGCCCCAGCCAGGGGCCGGGTGGCTTTGTTAGCACTCGGTATTAGTGAGTGCCAGGGATATATGGAATGCTTCCGGCGCTGTCAACCGGCAAGAATTGAACGGCGGCGAAATCGTTCGATATTGGCGGCATCGAGGCCGACTTCGAGATGAATCTGGTCCTCGTCCTCATGCCGGCTCAGAACCTCGCCGTGGCGGTAGAGCCAGGCCAGTGTCGCCCCGTCATCGAGGCCGAGCGATACCTGCAAAATCTGGCTGTGACATGACAGATGGTCTTCGAAAAGGCGCAAGAGGTTATCGCAGCCCTGGCCCGACAGGGCCGACAGCGGCACCACGTCAGCCTGTCCCTGGCTGCGATTTTCAAGTTGCTGCAATTCGGCTTGGGCCAGGAGGTCGGTCTTGTTGAGCACCTCGATGAACGGACGTTCGTCGTTTTCGCCGATGCCGAGCTCACCGAGAACCGCCATCACGTCCGCCTTTTGGGCCTCGACGTCCGGGTGAGCGGCATCGCGCACGTGGACGATCAAGTCGGCCTCGATCACTTCCTCCAGCGTTGCCCGGAAGGCGGCCACCAGCGTGGTCGGTAGTTCCGATATGAATCCCACGGTGTCGGACAGGATAAAACGCCGGCCGCCAGGCAGCGTGATGCCGCGCATGGTCGGGTCGAGGGTGGCAAATAGCTGGTCGGCGGCCACCACCCGAGCCTCGGTGAGGCGGTTGAAGAGCGTCGACTTGCCGGCATTGGTGTAGCCCACCAGGGCGGCCACGGCAAACGGCACCTTTTGGCGGCTGGCCCGGTGGAGTTGGCGAGTGCGTCGCACAGCCTCCAATTCGTGACGGATTTTCTCCAGGCGGCCGGCGATTTGGCGCCGGTCGGCTTCGATTTGGGTTTCGCCGGGGCCGCCCATAAAGCCGAAACCACCGCGCTGACGTTCGAGATGGGTCCAGGAGCGCACCAGCCGGCTGCGCTGATAGTCCAACGCCGCCAATTCGACCTGCAAACGCCCCTCTCGGGTGCGGGCCCGGGCGCCGAAGATCTCCAGGATGAGGCCGGTGCGGTCGATCACCTTGCATGACCAGGCGCTTTCCAAATTGCGCTGCTGGATCGGCGAAAGCTGGCCGTCGATGACCACCAGTGCGGCTTCGAGGGCGCCGACCAAGCTGGCGATCTCGTCCACCTTGCCGCTACCGAACAGCGTTGCCGGGCGCGGCCGCGGCAGCGCTACGACCGCGCTTTCCACAACGTCCAGGTCAATCGCGGCGGCCAGTCCGCGGGCTTCCTCGAGGCATGCCTCGGGCTGGCGACGCTGGTTTTGGCGTCGTCGCAGAGCGGGATGCAGCACCAGTGTGCGGCCACCGGCGTTGCTCGCCGGCTCGGCCCGCCCGACGTCGGGGTCAGTCTGCTTCAGCGTCTGCTACCTCGGCATGCTCGAACAACTGGATCGGCTGGTCCGGCATGACCGTTGAGATGGCATGCTTGTAGACGAGTTGGGCATGCCCGTCGCGGCGCAGCAGGACGCAGAAGTTGTCGAACCAACTGATCACACCTTGCAGTTTTACGCCGTTCACGAGGAAAACCGTGACCGGAAGCTTGTTTTTGCGGACGTGGTTGAGAAACACGTCCTGAAGATTGTTTGATTTTTCGGCGGCCATGAAGTTTCTCGCAGATGTTATGGGGGCTTGCTGCCCGGCGAGCCGAGACCCTAGTGCAATTCCTGCCCGGCCACAACGTGCAGCGAGTGTAGCTTCTTCCCTCCCCTAATCGCCCTTCAATCACGCCAATGGCGCGGGCTGGCCAGCACGAATATGACGAAGAACTCGAGCCGGCCCAGCAGCATGCCCGCCAGCAGCACCCACTTGACTGCGTCGGGCATGGATTCGTAAAGCGCCGCGCCAGGCAGCAGCGCCAAAGCCGGTCCGGCGTTGGCCAGGGCGGCAGCGGCGGCGGTGGTGGCATCGGCCATTTCCAGCCCCAAACCGGCCAGCAGCAGTGACAGCAGGGCCAAGCCGAACAAATAGGTGAAGAAGAAACTCCAGATGGCCAGCTTGGCGCCGTCGTCGATGACGTGGCCGCCATAAGCCACCGGCACCACGCCGTGAGGGTGCGAGAGCCGGGCCAGTTCGCGCTGCCCTAGCTTGAGCAGCAGGAAGCCGCGAAAGATCTTGAGGCCGCCGGCGCTGGAGCCCGAACAGCCACCCAACAGGACCAGGAGGATCAAAAGCAATGGCACGAACAACGGCCAATTGACTGGCGCCTGGCTGTAGTAGCCGGTAGTGGTCAGCATCGACAGGGTGGCAAACAGACCATGGCGCAAGGCCGGCAGCGGACCGTGGCTGCCGCCCAGCATAAGCGCGGCAACGATGGCCAGCGCGGCAACGGCGGCCAGTATCAGCAACGGCGGCAGCTCTGGATCCTGACGCAGCGCGCCGCTGCCCCGACCGCTGAGCACGGCCCAGTGCAGCGTGAAGTTGATCGCACCCACCAGCATGAAAACGGCAATCACGGCCTCCGCCAGAGGGTTGGCAAAAGCCGCCAGCGAGCCGTCACGGGTACTGAAGCCACCCGTCGACAACGTGCTCAGGGCGTGACATACAGCGTCGAAGGCCGGCATTTCGACGGCCCACAGCAAGGCCGCGCAAAGTGCGGTCAGGCCGACGTAGACCCACCACATGGTGGCCAGGGCCTGACGCAGATGGTTGGGTCCGCTGAGCCTTTCGCCGTGCGGCACAGCGCTTCGGAAAAGCTGCATGCCGCCAGCGTCGTAAGGAGTCAGCACTACCATCGCCAGCAGTACCGCGCTGAGCCCCCCCAGCCATTGCAACAGTGCCCGCCACAGCAGCACGCTGCGCTCGATGATGTCGAGCTGACTGAGCACCGTGGCGCCGGTCGTGGTGAAGCCTGATACGGCTTCGAAATAGGCGTCGGTGATACCCGGAACCACGCCGATGAAATAGAACGGCAAGGCGCCAAAGGCGGGCACCAGCAGCCAGATCAAAAGCGCCATGAGAAAGATCTCGCGGCGGCGCGGCAGCGGGCGCTCACCCTGGGTGGCGATGATCAGGGCACCACCGGCGAACACCGTCAGCCCCAACGACCCCAGGAAGGTCCAACCCTGGTCCATCTCGCCGTAGCCGAAGGCCACCAGGGCCGGCAGCACCATGGTGGCAGCAAAGGCCAGCAGCACGCTGCCCAGGGTGTGGAAGGCGGGGGCGAAATACATGGGCGGCCGTTGTCGCCTGATCTGCGTCGCGTTTGACGCTTAGAAATATTCGAGGCGTACCGAGAACATCTTCTCCACCTTCTTCACCATGTCGGCAATGGTGAAGATGATGACCCGGTCATGGGGCTCGATGACGGTGTCGCCGCGGGGGATGATGACCTCGTCGCCGCGCACCAGGGCGCCGATGATGACGCCCGCCGGCAAGTTGGCCTCACGGATCGTCGTGCCGATCAGGGTCGAGGTCTCCATGGCCTCGGCTTCCAGCACCTCGGCGACGCCGTCAGGCAACGAATATACGCCCCGGATGCGGCCGCGGCGGACATGCTGCAGGATGCGCGAGACGGTAATGGCCCGGGGATTGACCACCACATCGATGCCCAGTGAAGTCATCAGTGGGCCGTAGCTGGCATCGTTGACCAGCGTCAGCGCCCGCTGGCAGCCCTCACGCTTGGCCAGCAGCGAGGACAGGATGTTGACCTCGTCATCGTTGGCCACGGCGACGATGGTTTCGGTGGCGCGCACATTGGCTTCGTCGAGGATTTCGCTGTCCAGGGCATCGCCATGCAGCACCACGGTGCGGCCCACGGCCTCGGCAACCTGCTCGGCGCGCTCCTTGTTGACCTCGATCAGTTTCAGCATCACCCCGGGTTGGGTGGCCTCGAGTTCCTGGGCCAAAAACAGCCCGACGTTGCCGCCGCCGACGATGATGATGCGCCGGGCCTCTCGTTCCTCGTGGCCGAAGGCGGCCATGGCGCGATTGACGTGTTCGGTATCGACGACGAAATAGACCTCGTCGCCGATCGCCATTTCGTCGCTGCCGCCGGGCACGATGACCTTGCCCTCACGGATCATGCCGACGACCCTGATGTGGAGATCGGGAAACAGCTCTGTGAGCTGCCTCAGCGGTGTGTCGATGATCGGGCAGTCCTCGTCCAGGCGCACCGCAATCATGCGCACGCGATCGTCGGCAAACTGCGTCATGTCGATGGCGCCAGGCACCTGAAGACGCCTGAGTACCGCCCGTGCGATCTCGATTTCCGGCGATATGATGACGTCGATGGGCAGGTGTTCGCGGGAAAACAGATCCTGCCACATGGGTTGCAGATAGGCCTGGGCCCGCACCCGGGCGATCTTGGTGGGTACGTTGAAAAGCGCGTGCGCCACCTGGCAGGCTACCATGTTGACTTCGTCGGCAAAGGTTACGGCGACGATCATGTCGGCGCTGCCGGCACCGGCGGCGTCGAGCACATCGGGCCGCGCGGCGTGGCCGATCCTGGCCTGGACGTCAAGCTGGTCGCCCACTTTCTTGATCAATTCCGGCGACTGGTCGATGACGGTGACGTCGTTTTGCTCGCCGGCAAGATGGCGGGCGATGTTGAAGCCGACCTGACCGGCACCGCAGACAATGACTTTCATTAAACCCTACCTGGCATGGCACCCTACCCGGCTCGCTGGCGCCGCGGTACTATAGCACTTCGAAGTTATTGGGAATCTCGCTAACCGCCCAATTCCTGAGGCCGATCGCTGGTGCTGACGCCCAGCGCCTTGAGCTTGCGATGCAGTGCCGAACGCTCCATGCCGACGAAGCCGGCGGTGCGCGAAACGTTGCCGCCGAATCGGGTGATCTGAGCGCCAAGATACTCGCGTTCAAAAACTTCGCGGGCCTCGCGCAACGGCAGCGACATGAAATCGGCCTCGCCATTGGTCGGCTTTACGCTGTCTATGGGCAGCGCGCCAAGCTCCGGCGGCAGCATGTCGGCTCGGATCGGGCTGCGCACGTCGCCCGGCGCCATGATCAACAAGCGTTCGACCAGATTCTTGAATTCGCGCACGTTGCCCGGCCAATCGTGGGCCTGCAGCACGGCCATGGCGTCGTCGGCGATGCCGCGCGGCGGCCGGCCGGCTGCATCGGCCATCTGGCGCATGAAGTGGTCGTATAGCAGCGGCACGTCTTCGCGCCTCTGCTTCAGCGCCGGCACTTTGATGGGCACCACGTTGAGGCGGTGAAAAAGGTCCTCACGAAAGTTGCCGCCGGCGATCCCCGCCATCAGGTCCCGGGTCGAGGCGCTGACCACGCGCACGTCGACTTCGATCAGGGCGCTACCACCGACCCTTTCGAAGGTTTGGTCCTGCAGCACTCGCAGGATTTTGGCCTGGGTCTCCAGCGGCATGTCGGCGACCTCGTCGATGAACAGCGTGCCGCCGTGGGCCTGCTCGAAGGTACCTACGTTGCGCGCCGATTGGTCGGCCTTGGATTCTGTGGATTCAATGCCGAAGAGTTCGATCTCCATGCGTTCTGGCGCCATGGCGGCAGCGTTGAGCACCACGAAAGGCCCCTCGGAACGGCGCGAGAGGTTGTGCAGGATACGCGCCGCCACTTCCTTGCCGACGCCCGCCGGGCCGGTGACCAGCACCCGCGATCCGGTCGGCGCCACCTTTTCTATGGCCTGGCGCAAAGCCACTAGCGGCGGTGATTGGCCGATCAGCTCGTTGCCCGGGCCGACCCGCAATTTGAGCTCGCGATTTTCGCGGCGCAGCCTCGCCGCCTCGATGGCACGGGCCACGATGGTGATCAGGCGGTCGGCCTTGAAGGGCTTTTCGACGTAATCATAAGCGCCGCGCTTGATGGCCGAGACGGCGGTCTCGATATTTCCGTGACCGCTGATAATTACCACCGGCAGGTCAGGGTGATCAGCGCTGATCAGGTCGAGAAATTCGAGGCCGTCCATCTTGCTGCCTTGCAGCCAGATGTCGAGTACCAGCAGCGACGGCCGCCGGGCGCCGATCTCATCCAGCGCCGTACAACTGTCACCGGCCACTCTGGTTTCGTAACCCTCGTCCGCCAGAATTCCGGAAATCAGTTCCCTGATGTCCGCTTCGTCATCGATGACCAAAATGTCATGTGCCATGGGAGGCCACCTTGCCGGGCTGCGGTGGGGTGACGGGAGGGGTCTTTTCGGCCACGGCATCACGGTAGAAGGTGAGCCGGGCGCATGCCCCCTGCCCGCTCCCGGCACTGCGGTCCTCCAGCGCCAACTGGCCACCATGGTCTTCCATGATCTTGCGCACGATGGCCAAGCCCAGACCGGTGCCTTTGTCTCGGGTGGTGACGTAGGGCTCCACCAATCTGCCGCGCTGTTCCAGCGGGAGCCCGATGCCGTTGTCGATGACTTCGACGGCGATACGTCCGGCGCTCTGCTCAAGTTTCAGTTCAATTTCGCCGGCCACCGGAGCGCCGTCTCGATGCGCCCGTTCCTCGATGGAATCGGCTGAGTTCTGCAACAGGTTGGTCAGCGCCTGGGCAACCTGGCGGCGGTCACAGGAAAGCGTCAGCGTTTGGTCGTCGAGGAAGCTGCGATAGGTGATTTCGGGATGTGCCGCCTGCTGCAGGAACAGTGCCTGTTGGGTCAGGTCGGGCAGATTCTCGGTCTCGAACGAGGGCGCGGGCATACGTGCGAACGAGGAGAATTCATCGATCATGCGGCCGATATCGCCGACCTGGCGGATGATGGTTTCAGTGCATTGGCTGAAGATGTCGGGGTCGCTATGGATTTCGTCGCCGTATTTGCGGCGCAGGCGCTCGGCGGCGAGCTGGATCGGAGTCAAGGGGTTCTTGATCTCATGGGCGATGCGCCGGGCGATGTCGGCCCATGCGGCGGTGCGTTGGGCCGAGACCAGTTCGGTGATGTCGTCGAAGGTGACCACGAAACCGCTGAGATCGGCGCCGGCGCCCTCTGCGGCGATCGAGACCAGCAGCGTATGAGGATTGCCTTTGCGCACCACCGAAACCTGATCCTGAGCCACTCGATGGGGCCGCCGCCGGGCCTCGGCCAGCAACTCCGACATCTCCGGCAGGGCCTCGGGAAACAGCCGGCCGATCAGGTCGGGGGCAGCGGTTTCAAGCAGTTGCGTAGCCGAACGGTTGGGCAGCGTGATGCGGCCATCGGAGTCGAGGCTGATGACGCCGGCCGAGACACCCGAAAGCACGGCCTCGGTGAAGCGCCGGCGTTCGTCAAGCTGCTGGTTGGCGTCGACCAGTTCGCGGCGCTGCTCGGAAAGCTGGCCGGTCATGCGATTGAAGGCCCGGCTGAGGGTGGAGATCTCGTCGCTCTGCTGGCCCTCGGGAACCCGCACTGTGAGGTCGCCTTCACGCACCTTGCCGGCGGCATCGACCAGATCGGATACCGGGCCGATCAGGCGTGTGGCGAGCGATAGGGCAAACCACACCGCGGCCAGCAGCAGCAGCAGCACGGCGACGAAAAAGATGTAGGCGTAGGCGAAGGTAACTTCCCAGCGTTCTCGGTCCATACGCTCGTATAGCGCCACCGCGCCCTTGGTGCGGGAAACGTGGCCCAGCACCTGGGGGTCTATGTAGCGGGCGACATAGAGGTAGCCGTTGACGATGCGGTCGAGGCGAACCAGCGCCCGCACCCGGTCGTCACCGCTCACCGGCAGCATGACGACGTCTCCCTTGGCGGCTTTTTCGTAGGCGTCGTTGGGCACGATATCGAGCGGCGTGGTGAAGGAAAGCCGCGACCGTGCCAGCACACGGCCGTCACGCTCAAAAACCACGACTTCGGCCAGCGAACGCAAACCGGCCAACGCCACGACCAGTTGGCGGAAGCGGGCCGGGTTGCGCAGCAGCAGACTTTCGGCCCCGTTGAGTTCCCTTGCCACCACCAGGACATCGCCGAAAATGCCCTTTTGATGCTCTTCCGTGTAGGCTCGCGCCACCTCGACCGATTCGTGCAGCGCCGTGCGCACGCGGTCGTCGAACCAGGTCTGCACACCCAATTCAAAGAACATGGCGGCCAATACGGCGACGACGATGGCCGGGGCCACGGCAACTATGCTGAAGAGTCCCACGAGATTGGTGCGCAACCGCGAACCTACGCCACCGCGACGGCGCTCCAACCACAGCCGCACCAGCCGTACCGCCACCAGCGTCCCCAGACTGAGAGCCAGCACGATGTCTATCATTTGGAGCGTCCGGACCATCCCGGCACCGGGATCAAACGCGGTCAGCGAGCCGGTCAAGGCGACATAGGTAAAGACGGCGAATCCGACGGCCGCCACGGCCAGCGTGACGGCCAGCTTGCGGCCCAGCGCAAAGCGCTGACCCCAATGGCTGAGACGGCTGAGCATTAGACCTTGTCTCGGATGAACGCGAGAAGACATATGTTTGTTTGACGCCCTATCTGTGACGCCGGATGTAGTCCACTGGCGTCTAATGGTGCCCCAAAGTCACGCAATCATACCATATTGTTGCAAATGTGCATCACTCATGGCCACGGGCCACAGGAATATCGAATTCGCGGATTTTCTTGCGCAAGGTATTGCGATTGAGGCCCAGCAATTTGGCGGCTTGCAGCTGGTTGCCTCGGGTCGCTGTCAAACTTAGCGCAATCAACGGCCTTTCCACTTCACGCAAAACCCGCTGATAGAGCCCGGTCGGTGGCAAGCCATCGGTATGGGCCGAGAAATAGCGGCCCAGATGATTCTCCACGGCGGCACCCAGGCTGTTGCCGGCGGCGTCGGTATCGCTGCCGTCGAGCCGCGCCTCGGCCAGTTCGGCAGTGATCACCTGTGGCCCGATCAGCTCCTCGGAATAGAGCGCCGCCAAGCGCCGCACCAGGTTTTCCAGCTCGCGCACGTTGCCGGGCCAAGCGTAAGCCTGCAGCTTTTCCATGGCCGCGCCGTCAAGGATCTTTTCCGGCAATCCTTCGGCCGCCGCCTTGGTCAGGAAGTGGCGCACCAGAGCGGGAATGTCCTCTGGTCGTTCAGCCAACCTGGGCAGGCGGATCGGCACTACGTTGAGGCGATAGAAGAGATCCTCGCGAAAGAGCCCATGGCGCACCAATTGGCGCAGGTTTCGGTTAGTGGCGGCAATGATGCGGACGTCGCTTTTGATGGTTTGGCGGCCGCCGACGACGGTGTATTCCCCCTGTTGCAACACTCGCAGCAGGCGGGTCTGGGCCTCGACCGGCATGTCGCCGATCTCATCCAGAAAGAGGGTGCCGCCCTCGGCCTGCAAGAATCGTCCGATGCCGCGGCTGGTGGCACCGGTAAAGGCTCCCTTTTCGTGGCCGAAAAGCTCGCTCTCGATCAATTCGCGGGGAATCGCCGCCATGTTGACGGCCACGAAGGGGCCGTGGCGGCGGCGGCCGTAATCGTGCAGCGAACGGGCCACCAGTTCCTTGCCGGTACCGGAATCGCCGGAAATCAACACCGTCAGATCGGTACTCATGAGCCGGCCCAGCAGCCGGTAGATCTCCTGCATGGCCGGCGAGCGTCCGATAAGGGGCATCGAAGGCTCTTCGTCGAGATCCTCCGAGGGACCGGCGGATGTCCCTTGCGGTTGCTCAAGTGCCCGCTTAACTATAGCTACTAATTCGTTGATATCAAAAGGTTTTGGGAGATATTCATAGGCGCCACGATCGGCTGCGGTAATGGCCGTGAACATGGTGTTGCGGGCGCTCATAACGACCACCGGCAGCTCGGACCTGAGGCGTTTGATGCGTGGCAGAAGGTCGAGGCCGTTCTCGTCAGGCATGACCACGTCGGTGATCACCAAATCGCCGATGCCGTCGCTGATCCAATTCCATAAGGTAGCGGCATTGCCGGTGCAGCGCACTTCGTAGCCAGCCCGGCCCAAAGTCTGGTCGAGCACCGTACGGATGGCCTGATCGTCGTCAGCAACCAGGATGGTGGCACTATTCATGGCTGTTCTCCGCGCCCTCGGGATCCGCGGTGACCGGTAGATTAAGACGAAAGACAGTGCGCCTTGGCTGGCTTTGGAATTCGATCAAGCCGCCGTGGTCGCGCACGATTTTTGCCACCAGCGCCAGGCCCAGTCCGGTGCCTGTGGCGCGGCTTGAGACAAAGGCCTCGAAGAGATGGGGCTGAAGCTCCTCGGCGATGCCCTCGCCGTTATCCTGGATGCTGACCTCGAGGGGCAGGTTGAGCCGGTCGCGGCTGCCCGGTACCGCCACCCAGACGCCTTGGCGGTAGGCCGTGCCCAGGGTGATCTCGGCGCTGCCGGACGGCGCTGCTTCGGCCGCGTTTTTGACCAAATTGAGCAGTGCCTGGATCAGCAGATCGCGGTTACCCAGCACCGGGGGCAACGAGGGATCGAAGTTCTCGATGAAGCGCACATCGGCAGCAAAGCCGCTGGCCGCCAACTCGCGCACGTGGTTCAGTACCTCGTGGATGTTGACCGGTCCGCGTTCGATGGGGCGGTCGTCGGAAAACATCTCCATGCGGTCGACCAGGGCACAAATACGGTCGGTTTCGTCACAGATCAGACGGGTCAGGGTGCGATCCCCCTCCGCCGCGCCCTGCTCCAATAGTTGCGCCGCGCCGCGGATGCCTGAGAGTGGATTCTTGACCTCATGGGCCAGCACTGCCGCCATGGCGATAATCGAACGCGCCGCGCCACGGTGGTTGAGTTGGCGGTCCATGGTTTGCGCGATGGTGCGCTCCTGGATGGCGATCAGCACCGTATCCGGATCCTCGGCCAACGGTTGCATTTGTACGTCGACGGGCCGGGTGCCAAGACGCGGCAGGCTCAAATCCAGGCCGTACTCGACGACGCTGAGGCCGCGCTCGCGGACTTGGGAAATGAGCGTCACCACGGGGCTGTCGAAGGCGAAGAGGTCGCCGATACCGCGGTTGCAGAGCGTTGCCCGGCCGGCCGCGAAAAAATGCTCGGTGGCCTGGTTGACGAAACGAATGCGATCATCGGCGGCCACCGCCAGCACCGCCTGAGGCATGGCGTTGACGATAGCTTCGGCGCTCAGTTCGGGCGCCCCCTGGATATTGTCCTGGGTTTCGTCCAGAGATTCGCTGAGAGCCTCGTTCATGCTGCCCGGCGATCCAGCAGGCGGCCGAAATAGTCGCTGATCAGGCGGCGCACGGTAGCGCTGTCGGCGCGGCCGTTGACTTCGGCGCGAAAGGCTGCCGAGCCCGGTAGGCCCTTGGTGTACCAGCCGATGTGTTTGCGCGCCGTACGCACACCGATGTCGTCGCCGTAATGCTCCAGTACGGCCTCGAAATGCTCCAGCAAGATGGCCCGCTGCTCAGTCAGCGGCGGTGGCGCCGAGCGCTTTCCGGTGCGCAGAAAGTGCCCGATATGTGCCGGCATCCAGGGTTTGCCATAACAACCACGGCCGATCATCAGGCCATCGGCGCCGGATTGCCTGAGAATATCGCGGGCATCGTCGAAACTGCGCACGTCGCCGTTGGCGATAACAGGAATGGTCACCGCCTTCTTGACCTGGGAAATGAAACGCCAATCAGCGCTGCCGCTGAACATTTGCTGACGCGTGCGGCCGTGAACCACCACCATGCGCACGCCAAGATCTTCGGCGATGCGCGCCAGTTCCGGGGCATTGCGGCTGTTTTCGTCCCAGCCGGTGCGTATCTTCAGGGTCACCGGCAGCTCGACCGCCGCCACCACAGCGGCAATGATGCGTCCGGCCAGCGCCGGGTCGCGCATCAGCGCCGAGCCGGCCTCGCCGCGCACCACTTTCTTCACAGGGCAGCCCATGTTGATATCAATGATGGCGGCGCCGCGATCGGCGTTGAAGCGGGCCGCCTCGGCCATCACCGTGGGCTCACAACCGGCCAATTGCACGGCCATGGGAAACTCCTCGGCGCAACTGCTGAGCATGCGAAGGGTTTTGCGCGAATTTCGCACTAGAGCCTGGCTGGCAATCATTTCCGAGACCACAAGGCCGGCGCCCTGGCGCTTGACCAGGCGCCGAAAAGGCAAATCGCTGATGCCTGACATCGGTGCCAGCATCACCGGTTCCGCGATGCGCACGGGGCCGACATCGATGGGGGCCAGATGGCCTGTTTCGCTCATTGCCTGGGCAACGCCCTCAAGTGCCTAAGAATTGGGCAGAAAATACGCTGGCCGGGGCACCGATGCAATGGCGGGAATCGCTTGTTTGGCGCCAAATCGCTCCCAAATATCCAAATATTCGTGCCAATCGACCTATTGACGGGATTTGGCGCGGTATTTCTGGGGCAGGAAAAAGAGGTGGTCCTGACGGGCTACCCGGGCGTGGCAATCGGCGCAAAATTCCATGTTCTCACCGCCAGGACCCTTGCTGATGCCGAGAATGGAGCCGTCAGGCATGATCTGACTGTAGCGCCAGTCGCCGCTCTTTGCGTCGAAGCCTGGCGCCATCTTTTCCATGATGAAAAGCGGTCCCGGCATGACCTGGCCGTCCTTGTTGACCGAGAAACTATCCTTGGCGATGATGGCACCGGGCGGCAGTATGCCGGCCGCCTCGAAGCGACCATAAGCGCGGGAAGCGGTATTACCGTAGTTGCTGAGGTAGCGCCCGCCATGCTGTTCAGATTCATAAGGTGCCCGGTTGAAGCGCTGCCAGCGGGCGTAGGCGCCGGCAGTGCGCTCGCCCGAAAGCGCATAAGCCGCCCGCAGGCGCTTGAGCATGCGGCGACAGATCGCTTCGGCCTTGTCAGGGCCCAGCTTCTCGGCTGGGTCGACGACCTCGAAGTGGCCTCCAGTCGTGGGATTGAGAGGATTCTTAACCTCTGCTTCAGCGGTCCCTGCCGCTGCCGCCAATAGCGATACCAGCGTTACCATCCAGATTCGCACTATTCTGCCCTCCCTGATGCCCGCTGCCCCACGTGGTGCCTTGAGATCGATATTGGAGTCTCGCTGGTCCGAATAAATTCACAAGCCTTCAAGAATTCGTGACGGGGTGACCAAGTGAACAATGCGGGATAATGTGCGGCCATGAGTACTGCGGCGTTGATCGTGGCGGCGGGGCGTGGCCAGCGCCTCGGCGGCTCCCTGGCCAAGCAATATCTTGAACTCGGCGGGTGCGCGCTGCTGACCCACAGCGTCTCTGCTTTTGCCAATCATGAAGCCGTGGGTCCAGTCCGCGTTGTAATTTCGGCCGACGACGAACAAACTTATCGGGCCGCCGTGTCCGGGCTTGAGCTGCTGGAGCCGGTGATCGGTGGCGCCGAACGTCAGGAGTCGGTGCGACTGGGGCTCGAAAGCCTAGAAGGTTTGGCTCCTGATCGGGTGCTGATCCACGATGCCGCCCGGCCCTTTGTGTCGGCCGGAGTGATCGACCGGGTGTTAGCCGCCCTGGAGCAAGGTCCCGGCGCCGTCGCCGCGGTGGCACTGGCCGACACTCTGAAGCGCCAAACGGCCGCAAGCCGTACCATCGCCGCCACAGTGGATCGGGCTGGCCTGTGGCGAGCCCAGACGCCACAGGGGTTCGCCTATGCCGAGATCCTCGCCGCCCACCGCGCAGCCGCGCAATCGGCCGGCCCGGATTTCACCGACGACGCCGCCGTGGCCGAGGCGGCTGGCCTGACCGTGGAACTGGTGGCGGGCGATGAGGACAACTTCAAGATCACCACGACCGATGACATGGAGCGCGCCCGGCGCCTCTTCGATAGCCGCCTCGGTGACGTCCGGGTCGGCTCGGGCTTCGACGTTCACCGCTTTGGCCCCGGCGATCACGTCATGCTGTGCGGCTTGGCGCTGCCCCATGAGCGCGGCCTGGTCGGGCTTTCCGATGCCGACGTGGCTCTGCATGCCCTCACCGACGCCTTGCTCTCGGCTCTCGCCGAGGGTGACATCGGCAGCCACTTTCCACCCGGCGAGGAGCGCTGGCAGGATGCTGATTCGGCCACTTTCGTGCGCTTTGCCATGGCCCGCCTGGCAGCCCGCGGCGGCCGCCTGGCCCACGTCGACCTGACCATCGTTTGCCAGCAGCCCAAGATCGCTCCCCAGCGAGAGGCCATGCGGGCCAGGCTGGCGGAACTCCTCGAATTGGAACCCGGCCGCATCGCCGTCAAGGGCACCACCAGCGAAGGCCTGGGATTCACCGGCCGTGGCGAAGGTATTGCCGTGCAGGCCACGGCGACGGTGCGCCTGCCCGGATAATGTTGCCGTGATCTTGTCTCCCCTTCCACCTGGCATCGGGCCCGTCCATCCGGCGGTGCTGATCGCCACTGGACTGGGCTCGGGCCGCTTGCCGGGCTGGCCCGGCACCTGGGGCTCGCTGGCAGCGTTGCCGCTGGCCTGGTTGCTGCAGGGCTGGCTGGGCCCGGTTGGGCTGGCCGGGGCAGCGCTGCTGGCGTTTTTGGTGGGTTGCTGGGCTAGCGGCGTCTATGTCGCCGCTGGTCCCGATTCCGACCCCGATCCCTCCCCCGTGGTCATCGACGAGGTGGCCGGACAATGGCTGACCCTTGTGGTAGCGCCCCGGGAGATCGCGTGGTATGCCCTGGGCTTCGCATTGTTCCGGTTGTTCGACATTCTCAAGCCCTGGCCCATCAGCTGGCTCGAGCGGCGGGTGCCGGGGGCGCTCGGCATAATGATCGACGACGTGGCGGCGGCGGTCTTTGCCATGGCTATTCTGGCCTTGGCCGTGAATTGGGTATGAAAACATGGGTGGAACTGAAGGTATGTTTGCTCAAGACATTATCGACCGGGCTGAGCGTTTACTCGAGGCTTGCCGTCAGGCCCGCCACACCCTGGTGGTCGCCGAATCCTGCACCGGCGGTCTGATCGGCGGCGCGCTGACCGAGATCGCCGGCTCCTCCGCGGTGGTTATTGGCGGCTTCGTGGTTTACGCCAACAGTGCCAAAGAAGCCTTCCTGGGAGTTGATCACGAGCTGCTGGCCAGCCGCGGCGCCGTCGACGAGGCGGTGGCCCGAGCCATGGCCGAGGGCGCCCGTGAACGTGCCGCGGCCAGCCTGAGCGTTGCCGTCACCGGCATCGCCGGCCCCGGCGGCGGCGGCCCGGGCAAACCGGTTGGGCTGGTTCACATGGCGGCTGCCGGCGCCGGCGTCGAGACACGGCACCAGCGCTGCGAATTCGGTGATATCGGCCGTACGAACGTACGCATGGAAACAGTCCGCACAGCCCTGGACATGTTGTTGGAAACGCAGCACGCAATGGTGTCTGGCGGATCACGCCAATGACGGGAAATTTGAGCGAGAAATCGAACGAACGAACGGTTTCACCCTGCAATCCATCGGACTGCCGCATCAATGGCTACGACGTGCTCTTGGTCACCGCGGCCATCATCATATTCCTGGCCATCGGCATATTCGTTGTCAGCACGGTAATCGCCATGACGGTGCCGGATATGGGCAGGCTGAAGGGACTGTCGCTGGGCCACATGCTGTTGATTTTCAGCGTCCAAGTCACGGCCATCTTCGCCGCGGTATATCTGGTTTTGCAGTTACGCAAGGGTTTCGCTTGGTCCGACCTGGGCCTGCGGCCGTTGACCCGGCGCCAGCTCGTCGCGGCCGTTCTTGTTGGCGTCGTCTTGGTGGCCCTTATGGAGGGGGCGGAATGGCTGCTCGGCCTTTCGGTCAGCGGCTTGGTGGCCCACATCGTGGCGCCCCAGGGCTTTTCCTGGTCGGGTTTCGTCGGCATGTTGCTGCTGGTCGGTATCGCCACGCCGTTTTGCGAGGAGGTTTACTTCCGCGGGGTGCTCTACGGCTGGATGCGCGGGCGTTGGCGGCCGGCCATCGCCATCCCAGCAAGCGCACTGGTGTTCGGCCTCAGCCATTTTTACTATCCGCTGCCGATGCTGCTGCTGGTGGCTGTTTTGGGTGCGGTCTTCGCTCTGGCTTATGAACGCAGTGGCTCGCTATGGGCACCGGTCGGCATTCACGGCGCCTACAATTCGGTCGTGGTGGCTGCCATTTACGCCTCGCTGGCTATGAACGAGAGCGCCGCCTAAGTCGGCGGCGTTTTGCTGTGAGTTGCGGCTTGGTGCCATAGAGCCGTCCGGCCCGGATCTCGAACGCCCGCACCATGTGCTTTACGGCTTCGTTGAAAAGCGCCCCGATCAGGCGTTGCAACAGCCGCGAACGGAACTCGAAATCGATGAAGAACTCGATGGTGCAGTGGCCATCGGGCTCGGGGTGGAAGATCCAATGGTTATTCAGGTAACGAAAGGGTCCGCTCAGATACTTGACGTCGACGCGATGGGGTCGATCGAGCGTCACCCGTGAGGTAAATTTTTCGCGAAACACTTTGAAGCCGACTGTAATGTCGGCATGCAGCAAATTGCCTTCTCGCTTGGTGATGCGGGCGCTGGTGCACCAGGGCAGAAACTCGGGATAGCGGTCGATCCCTGCTACCAGCTCGAAAAGCTGCTCGGGCGTGTGAGGAAGGGTGCGTTTCTCAGCGTGGGTCGGCATACCGGGGCTGCGCGGCGCGCGCTTCGCGCAACGACTGGAAATCGTCGTCGGCGTGATAGGACGAGCGCGTCAACGGCGTCGCCGAAACTAACAAGAATCCCTTCCCCAAGGCTGCGCGTTGGTAGTCGGCGAATTCTTCGGGAGTGACGAAATCGAGCACCGGCGCATGACTCTGCGTCGGCTGCAGGTACTGGCCAATGGTGATGAAGTCGACGCCGGCACTACGCATGTCGTCCATAACCTGGTGAACTTCGCTACGGCTCTCTCCGAGTCCCACCATAATGCCGGATTTGGTGAACATATCCGGATCGTTCTCCTTTACCCGGTCAAGCAGCCTGAGCGAATGGAAGTAGCGTGCGCCGGGCCGAATTCCGGGATAGAGGCGCGGCACCGTTTCAAGGTTATGGTTGAAGACATCGGGTCGGGCTGCCACGACTGCCTCCATGGCGCCTTCCTTGCGCAGGAAATCGGGTGTCAACACCTCGATGGTGGTTTGCGGCGCGCGATCCCGTACAGCTTCGATGCAGGCCACGAACTGCCCTGCCCCGCCGTCCTCCAAGTCGTCGCGGTCGACCGAGGTTATGACGACGTGGCGGAGGTCGAGTTCCGCCACCGCCTCGGCCAAATGCGCCGGTTCCTCGGCGTCTAGCGGCCGTGGCTTACCCGTGGCGACATTGCAAAAGGCACAGGCCCGAGTGCAGATGTCGCCTAGAATCATCACCGTAGTGTGGCGCCGTTGCCAGCATTCGCCGATGTTGGGGCAGGCCGCCTCCTCGCAAACCGTATTGAGGCCGAGCCGGCGCATCAGGCGACGGGTATCGCCATAGGCTGCCGAGGTCGGTGCCCGCACCCGGATCCAGTCGGGCTTACGCGGCATGCGGGGTTTGGCTGCTGCCAGCGAGGAATTAGTCATGTTGGTACCCGAGGTCGCTAGTCTCCTAGAAATGTAGCGCCCGGTCGAAGGCGTCAAGCACCGATTCGTGCATGGCTTCCGAGATTGTCGGGTGGGGGAAGATGCTGGCCATCAGTTCCGCCTCGGTGGTCTCCATAGTCTTGGCCACGACGAAGCCTTGAATCATCTCGGTAACCTCGGCGCCGATCATGTGGGCCCCCAGCAGCTCGCCCGTGGTGGCATCGAAGACTGTCTTGATCAGGCCTTCCGGCTCACCCAACGCGATGGCCTTGCCGTTGCCGACGAACGGGAAGCGGCCGATCCTAACCTCGTGGCCGGCGGCGCGGGCGGCGGCCTCGCTCAAGCCGATACTGGCGACCTGGGGCCGGCAGTAGGTGCAGCCCGGTATGTTGCCAGTGATCAGCGGATGAACGTCGTCGACTCCGGCGATCTTTTCGACACAGAGCACGCCCTCGTGGCTCGCCTTGTGGGCCAGCCAGGGCGGCCCCACCAGGTCTCCGATGGCGTAGACGCCGGAAACCCCGGTCTGGCACCATTGGTCGATGACCACGTGGCCGCGGTCGACGGTTACGCCGGCTTCCTCGAGGCCGATGTTTTCGACGTTGCCGGTGATGCCGACAGCCATGATGCAGCGCTCGAATTCGCTTTCTACAAGGGCGCCATCAGCGCTTTTGTAGCGAGCCACGACGCCGTCATTGGCGGTCGTCAGGCCCTCCAGGCTGGCGCCCGTATGGATCGACATGCCCTGCTTCTCCAGGGCTTTTTGCAACATTCCCGAGATTTCCTCGTCCTCCACCGGCAGCACTCGGTCGAGCATCTCGAGCACCGTCACTTGGGTGCCAAGTTCGTGGTAGAAGCTCGCGAATTCGATGCCGATAGCGCCCGATCCGACCACTAACAGCGATTTGGGCAGGCGATCCGGTATCATGGCCTCGCGATAGCTCCAGATGAGCTTGCCGTCAAAGGCCATGCCCGGCAGATCGCGAGGCCGGGCACCGGTGGCCAGGATGATGTGCGGGGCGGCGATCTCGCTCTCGCTTCCCTCACTCTCGACCAGCAGCCGGCCGGCACCGGCGAGACGACCGCGGCCGGCAATCACCGTCACCTTGTTCTTCTTCAACAGGTACTGGACGCCCTGCGAAAGCTGGGCTGCCACGGCGCGGCTGCGGGCCACCACCTTGTCGAGATCGAAACCGACGCTACCGCTGAGGCCGAATTCCTCGAGACGGCTACCAAGATGGTGGATCTCGGCAGCGCGCAATAGCGTTTTGGTCGGGATGCAGCCCCAATTGAGGCAGACGCCGCCGAGTTCCCGGGCCTCCACCAGCGCCGTCTTCATGCCCAACTGGGCGGCCCGGATGGCAGCTACGTAACCGCCCGGTCCGCCGCCCAGTACGACCAGGTCATAGGATTCGGTCATCCCCGTCCCTCCCGGTCCTACAGCAGCATGCTCAAGGGATCTTCGACGAAGCCCTTGAAAGCATTGACGAAATGGGCACCCAACACGCCGTCGACGACGCGGTGGTCGAAGGAAAACGTGCAGGTCATCAGGGCGGCGATGGCCAGGGCACCGTCCCGCACCAAGGGCCGTTGTTCGCCGACGCCGACCGCCACGATGCCCGATTGCGGCGGATTGATGATGGCCGAAAACTCAGTAATTCCGAACATGCCGAGGTTGGAGATGGTGAAGCTGCCGCCCTGGTATTCCTCGGGCATCAACTTGCCTTGACGAGCCCGGCCGGCCAGTTCCCTGACCGTAGCAGAGATCTCGGCCAAACCCTTGTGGTCGGCTTGGCGCACGATCGGCGTGATCAGGCCGCCCTCGGTAGCCACCGCCACGGCCACGTCGACCGAGTTGTGCTGCAGCAGCACCGTCTCTCCCCAACTGGTATTGACGTCGGGGAAAGCCTTGAGCGCCAGTGCCAGGGCGCGCACCAGGAAATCGTTGATGGTGAGTTTGTAATCGGCGCCATCACGGCTGTTGAGCTCTTCCAGCAGGCCGTTCAGACGCTCGATGTCGCATTCCACGAGCTGATAGAAGTGCGGCACCGTCTGCTTCGATTCCGTCAGCCGCCGGGCGATGGTCTTGCGCATTAGGCTGAGGGGAATCTCGGTGTCGCCTGCCGCGGGGGCCACGGTTGCCGGAGCCGGAGACGCTGTTGGAGCCACGGGGGCCGGCGGAATTTCGGCCCCGGCACCGAGTGCCGCGTCGATATCGGCCTTGACGATCTTGCCGTCGGCACCGCTGCCTGCCAGCGTTGCCAGGTCGATGCCGGCCTGGGCCGCCATGCGCCCGGCCAGCGGCGAAGCTTTTGGCTCCGTTGCAACAACTGGCGCCGGGGCTGCAACAGGTGCTGCCACCGGTGCCATTGATGCCGCCTCTACGTCCTCTTTGACAATTCGGCCGCCGGGACCGCTGCCTTGAATGGCCGACAGTTCGAGACCCTTCTCCTTAGCCAGGCGCCGGGCCACCGGGCTGGCTACGACGCGGCCGCCGGTGCTGGCGGGCGCAGGTGCCGCCGGTGCAGCAGGCGTGGGGATTTCCGGTACTGGAGGCTGCGGCGATGATTCTTGTTCTGGGGCTGTCACTGGGGCCGCTTCCGGGGGTGCCGCATCCTCACCGTCAGCCAAAATGGTGGCGATGGGGGTGTTGACGGGTACGGCATCGCCGCCCTCGGCTACCATGATGGAACCGACCACGCCCTCCTCGTCGGCCTCCAGTTCCATGGTCGCCTTGTCGGTCTCGATTTCGGCGAGGACGTCGCCGGGCGCCACGCTGTCGCCTTCCTTGACCAACCAACGCGCGATGCGGCCCTCGGTCATGGTGGGCGAAAGCGCCGGCATGGTGATAGTCAGAGGCATATGGTTCTCCTGCGCCAGGAAGCCTAGCGATAGCAAACGGTTCGGGCGGCCGCGACCACTTGCTCGGGTTGCGGCAGCGCCAGTTGTTCGAGATTGGCGGCATAGGGCATGGGCACGTCGACGCCGCTGACCCGCAGCACCGGTGCATCGAGGTCATCGAAGCAATGCTCCATCAACAGCGCCGAGAGCTCGCTGCCGACGCCACATGTCGGCCAGCCTTCTTCCACCGTCACGGCCCGGTTGGTCTTGTGCACCGAGGCGGTCACGGTATCGAGATCCAAGGGCCTGATGGTGCGCAGATCGATGACCTCGGCCTCGATGCCCTCGCCGGCCAGCATCTCGGCTGCCGCCAGGGCGTGATCGACCGAGATCGAGAAGGCCACGATGGTGAGGTCGCGGCCCGGCCGGACGATGCGCGCCTGGCCCAAGGGGATGGTGCCGCCATCGCCCTCGCCAGGGCTCTCGGGAACCTCGAAGCTGCGGCCGTAGAGGATTTCGTTCTCCAGGAAAATCACCGGGTTGGGGTCGCGGATGGCTGATTTCAGCAAACCCTTGGCATCGGCTGCCGAATGGGGCGCCACCACCTTGAGGCCGGGGCAGTGCGCGTACCAACTGGCGTAGCACTGGGAATGCTGGGCGGCGACCCGGGCGGCCGGCCCGTTGGGACCGCGGAAGACGATGGGGCACGGCATCTGGCCACCGGACATGTAAAGCGTCTTGGCCGCTGAATTGATGATGTGGTCGATGGCCTGCATGGCGAAATTGAAGGTCATGAACTCGACGATCGGCCTTAGCCCCTGGTAGGCGGCGCCAACACCGATGCCGGCAAAGCCGTGCTCGGTGATCGGCGTGTCAATTACGCGCCGGGCGCCGAATTCCTCCAGCAGGCCCTGGCTGACTTTGTAGGCACCCTGGTATTGCGCCACCTCCTCGCCCATCAGGAAAACCGTGTCGTCGCGCCGCATTTCCTCGGACATGGCATCGCGCAAGGCCTCGCGCACTGTCAGGGTGACGGTGGGGCCCCCGGGGTCGGTGTCGATTTCCGCTGGCGCAGGGGTTGGCGCCGGTGCCGGCGACGCCACGGGTTGGGGTGCGGCAACCACTGGCGGCGGGGCTGGTTCGGGGAGTGGTGGCGGCGACGCCGTCACTGCCGGTTGCGGCGCGCCGAGCACGGCCTCGATAGCACCGGCATCCTCGCCGTCCTCCAGCAGCACCGCGATGACCGTGTTGACGGCCACACCCTCGCTGCCGGCGGCCAGCACGATGCGGCCCAGCATACCGTCTTCGGCCACTTCCAGTTCCATGGTCGCTTTGTCGGTCTCGATCTCAGCGATGGCGTCGCCGGCCGCCACCGGGTCGCCCTCATTCTTGAGCCAGCGCGCGATATTGCCTTCGGTCATGGTGGGCGAGAGCGCCGGCATGAGGATGGGTTGGGCCATGGGCGCTACTCAGACTGCGATCAGGACGTCGCGATGAAGCTCGTCCGGCTCGGGTTCGGGGCTTTGCTGGGCGAACTCGGCGGCATCGGAGACCACACCCTTGACCTCGCGGTCGATCTCTTTGAGGTCGGCTTCACTGACCTCGCCGACAGCCAGCAGCAGGTCGCGCGCGTGATCGATGGGGTCACGCTCTTGACGCACTTTCTGCACCTCTTCGCGGGTGCGGTACTTGGCCGGATCCGACATCGAATGGCCGCGATAGCGATAGGTCATGACCTCCATGACCAGCGGTCCCTTGCCGGCTCGGCAGTACGCCAGGGCCTCCTCGCCGGCTGCCTTGACGGCCAATACGTCCATACCGTCGACCTGCATGCCTGGAATGCCGAAGCTGTCGCCACGGAGGGAAAGTTCGGTCTGGGCCGAAGCCCGTGAAACCGCGGTACCCATGGCGTATTGGTTGTTCTCGATGACGTAGAGCACCGGCAGCGTCCATAGCGCAGCCATATTGAGAGCTTCGTAGACTTGGCCCTGATTGGCAGCGCCGTCGCCGAAAAAGGTCAGCGCCACGTTTTCGCTGCCGCGATACTGTTCGGCGAATGCCAGACCCGTGCCCAACGGCACCGAAGCACCGACGATGCCGTGCCCGCCGAAAAAGTTCTTTTCGCGGGAAAACATGTGCATCGAGCCGCCTTTGCCTTTGGCGTAGCCGCCGCGCCGCCCGGTCAGCTCGGCCATGACACCGCGCGGTGCCATGCCCGAAGCCAGCATGTGGCCATGATCGCGGTAGGTGGTGATGAACGAATCGCCCTCTTGCTTGGCCTCGGCCAGTCCCACCACTACCGCCTCCTGGCCGATGTAGAGATGGCAAAAGCCGCCGATCAGGCCCATGCCGTATAGCTGGCCGGCCTTTTCCTCGAAACGTCTGATCAGCAGCATGTCGCGATAATGGCGCAACAAATCCTGGCTGCTGGCGACGGCCGGCGGCGGTGCCTTCTTGATCCGGGCTTTACGGCCAGTCCGCGATTTACCGCCTGCCTGGGCCTTGCCTTGGCTCGTTCTTTGGGTTTTCGCCATATTTCCTCCCGGTTGGCCCTCAGGCCGCGGCGCGGGCTCATCTTACCCGGGGCATGGCCGCACCGGAACTCTTTTTGGCACTAACATTTTCGTGATAAGTCACTGAAAATTCGTGATAAAACACGAATTAACTTGTTTTCAGTTAAGTATGTTGAAGGCTAATTTGGCCGAACGATGATGGTAATTTCGTCGGGATGCGCCAAACCGAGCACCGCCCTCGCCCGCTCGTCCAGCATATCGCGGTCAAGCGCCTTGGGCTTCAAAAGCGCGACGCGGCGCTCCAGGCGATCGATCTCGGCTTTATTGACCTCGATGCGGGTCTCGATCTTCTGCACCTCCTGACCGAGCCGCAACCAGGCCACCAAACCGCGGTCACCTTCGACGGCGTGATAGCCGAAATAGGCAATGCAGGCCACTGCCAGCAGCGGCAGTACAGCGAACTTGGCCCCGCGGCGGAGCTCGGAAGTCATGCCCATGGTCGGATCGAATCACAGGCGAATCGTCGAGGTCAAGAAAAAAATGCAATAGAGTCTTGCGGTTAGGAGACTCTGTTGTCTGACTCAATCACTGTTGGGTCGGCTTTCAAGGGCCTTTCAGGATGCTCCGACCGGCGTAGGTAGCGGCCGACCCAAGCATTTCCTCGATGCGAATGAGCTGGTTGTATTTGGCTATGCGGTCCGAGCGCGACAAGGATCCGGTTTTGATTTGGCCGCAGCCGGTGGCCACCGCCAGATCGGCGATGGTCGAATCCTCGGTCTCGCCCGAGCGGTGCGACATGACCGCCCGGTAGCCTGCCTTGTGAGCCCTTTCGACGGCCGCCAGGGTCTCGCTCAAGGTGCCGATCTGGTTGACCTTGATGAGGATTGCATTGGCGACGCCTTCGTCGATGCCGCGCTGCAGGCGTACGCTGTTGGTGACAAACAAGTCGTCGCCAACGAGCTGGATGCTCTCGCCTTGCGCAGCCGTTTGCTCGGCCCAACCGGCCCAGTCGTCTTCAGCGAATCCGTCCTCGATGGAGAAGATGGGATAGTCGGCCACCAATTTCTCGTAGACCGCCACCAATTCGCCGGCCTCCAGGCTGCGGCCTTCGCCGGTCAACTCGTACTTGCCGTCCTTGTAGAATTCGCTGGCCGCCACGTCGAGGGCCAGGTGGACGTCGTCGCCGGGCCGGTAGCCGGCCGTCTCGATGGCCCGCATGACGAAACTCAGCGCCTCGTCGGTGCTGGCCAAGGCCGGGGCAAAGCCGCCCTCGTCGCCGACATTGGTGTTGTGACCGGCCTCGCTGAGGCCCTTTTTCAGGGCCTGGAAGATTTCTGCGCCCATGCGCACTGCAGTGGCAATGCTGTCGGCACCCACGGGCACCACCATGAATTCCTGGAAGTCGATGGGGTTGTCGGCGTGGGCTCCGCCGTTGACGATATTCATCATCGGCACCGGCAGCGTACAGGCCATGACGCCGCCGATGTAGGCATGCAAGGCCAAGCCCGATTCGGCAGCCGCCGCTTTGGCCGCAGCCAGGCTGACGCCGAGAATGGCGTTGGCGCCCAAGCGCGACTTGTTGGCGGTGCCGTCTAGCCCGATCATGATGTCGTCGAGCGCAACTTGGTCTTCGGCATCGAAGCCGGCCAGGGTATCGAAGATCTCGCCGTTGACCGCGGCGACGGCGTTTTCCACTCCCTTACCGCCGTAGCGCTCGCCGCCGTCGCGCAACTCGTGGGCCTCGTGAATACCGGTCGAGGCGCCGGACGGTACGGCGGCTCGTCCGAAAGCGCCGGTTTCCAGCAGAACGTCCACCTCGACCGTGGGATTGCCCCGGGAATCAAGTATCTCGCGGCCCGTGATGTCGACGATAGCGGTCATTTTTCCTCGCTTGCAGTCGGGTTTTTATAGGCCTTGGCTAGGCGGTCGAAGGCCATGAGTTGCTCGACCAGGCCGCTGAGTTCATCCAGCGGCATCATGTTGGGGCCGTCGGAAGGCGCTTTGTCGGGATCCTGGTGGGTTTCGATGAAGACGCCGGCCACACCGACTGCCACGGCGGCCCGAGCCAGCACCGGCACGAAGCGCCGTTCGCCGCCGCTGGCACCGCCCAGTCCGCCGGGCTGTTGCACTGAGTGGGTGGCGTCGAAGATGACGGGGTAGCCGGTTTCCGCCAGCACCGGTAGCGCCCGCATGTCGCTGACCAGGGTGTTGTAACCGAAGCTTGCGCCGCGTTCGGTCAGCAGTACGCCGCCGCTGCCGGCCTGGGCCACCTTTTCGGCCACGTGATGCATGTCCCAGGGCGCCAGGAACTGGCCCTTCTTGACGTTGACGGCGCGGCCGGTGGCCGCAGCGGCGCGCAGCAGATCGGTCTGGCGGCAGAGGAAGGCGGGAATCTGCAGCACATCGACGACAGCGGCCACCTCGGTACACTGGCCAACTTCGTGCACATCGGTCAGCAAGAGGCATCCAAGCTCGTCACGCAAAGCCTCGAAAACGCCCAGCGCAGCTTCCAATCCCAGGCCCCGGGGACTCGAGCCGCCGGTCCGGTTGGCCTTGTCGAACGAGGTCTTGTAGATCAGGCCGATGTCCAGTCCGGCCGCCAGTTCCTGCAGCGATCCCGCCATGTCGAAGGCGTGCTGGCGGCTTTCCATGGCGCATGGACCGGCGATCAACACCAACGGCAAGTGGTTGGCGATGGCGAGGTCTCCCAGCCTGACCTCTTGGGGCGCCATTTGGTCTTGCCTCAAACCAGCCGCGACTGATCCACCGCCGCCTTGATGAAAGAGGCAAACAGCGGGTGCGGATCGAAGGGCTTGGATTTGAGCTCGGGGTGGAACTGCACGCCGAAGAACCAGGGATGATCCGGTATCTCGAGGATTTCGGGCAGCAGGCCATCCGGCGAGCGGCCGGAAAAGACCAGGCCGGCTTCGGCCAGCTTGTTCTCGTAGCGGAAGTTGACCTCGTAGCGGTGGCGATGGCGCTCGCTGATCTCTTCGCTGCCATAGATCTGGTGCACGCCGCTGCCGGGATTGACCAGGCAATCGTAGGCGCCAAGCCGCATGGTGCCGCCCATTTCGCCGCCCTCCTCGCGGCGCTCGATCCAGCCCTCGTGCTCCCATTCGGTCATCAGTCCGACTACGGGCTCGTCGCAGGGTCCGAACTCGGTGGAGTTGGCGCCTTTGATGCCGGCCATGTTGCGGGCCGCCTCGATCACCGCCATCTGCATGCCGAAGCAAATGCCGAAATAGGGGATGCGGCGTTCGCGGGCCAGCCTGACGGCCGAGATCTTGCCTTCGGCACCGCGTTCACCGAAGCCGCCGGGCACCAGAATACCGTTTACGCCCTCGAGATGGTGTAGCGTGCCCTCTTGCTCGAAGGTCTCGGACTCGATCCATTCGACGCCGACGCGGACGTTATTGGCGATTCCGCCGTGGCCCAGTGCTTCGTCGAGCGATTTGTAGGCGTCCTTGAGTCCGGTGTACTTGCCCACCACGGCGATCTTGACCTCGCCCTCGGGTGTTTCGATGCGCGGCTGAATGTCTTGCCAGGTGGAAAGATCCGGGGCCGGCGGATTCTTGATTCCGAAGCAGCGCAGGACTTGTTCATCCATGCCCTGTTCATGATAGCGCAGCGGCACCTCGTAAATCGAAGCCACGTCGAGGGCCGGAATCACCGCTTCCTCACGCACGTTGCAATAGAGCGCTATCTTGCGCCGTTCCTTGTCGGGAAACGGGCGGTCGCAGCGGCAAAGCAGCACGTCGGGCTGGATGCCGATGCTACGCAGTTCCTTGACCGAATGCTGCGTCGGTTTGGTCTTGAGCTCGCCGGCCGAGCCGATGAAGGGAATCAGCGTCAGGTGCACGAAGACCGCCTGGTCCCTCTCCAGCTCGTTGCCGAGCTGGCGGATGGCCTCGAAGAACGGCAGACCCTCGATGTCGCCGACGGTGCCGCCGATCTCGCAGAGCACGAATTCCTGTTCCTCGGCATCGGCCAGGATAAAATCCTTGATGGCATTGGTGACGTGGGGAATGACCTGCACCGTGCCGCCAAGATAGTCGCCGCGACGTTCGCGGCTGATGATGGCCTGATAAATGCCGCCCGAAGTGACGTTGTCGCTCTGGCGTGCCGCCACGCCGGTGAAGCGTTCGTAGTGCCCCAGATCGAGATCGGTTTCGGCGCCGTCGTCTGTGACGTAGACCTCGCCGTGCTCGAAGGGGTTCATGGTGCCGGGATCGACGTTGAGGTAGGGATCCAGCTTGCGCAGTCGAACGCTATAGCCACGAGCCTGCAACAGCGCACCCAGGGCCGCCGATGCCAAACCTTTTCCCAGTGAGGAGACCACGCCGCCGGTGATGAAGATGTACCGCGTCATGGACCGTCACCCTATAACACTCTTTGCTTCAGCCCAAGCGAAAGAGGCGGCTTGAAGGCCGCCTCGGGGAATTTTTTCTCGCTCGCTTCGACTTTATTTGGATATCACTGTGAAATCGGCACCGAGGGACCGGCCGGTTTAGCCGGCTGGGCCGGTGCTTCCTGGGCCGGCTGGCCTGAAGTTGCCTCGCGATCGATGATCGAGCCAGGCCCCTGCCTGCCACCCGCCAGTACCGCCAGCAAAATGCTGGTCAGCATGAAACAGCCGGCCAGGATGGCAGTGGTCCGGGTCAACAGGTTGGCGGCACTGCGCCCGGTCATCAGGCCGCCGCCGCCGCCGCCACCGATGCCCAGCGCACCGCCCTCGCTGCGCTGCAAAAGCACGGTTATGACCAGCGAGATGGCCAGCAGGAGATGAATGACGAGGATAACGGCTACCATGGAATCCTATGCCCAATAACTCGGCCGGGCCGAGGCTGCGCGCTTATACACCAGACGTTCGGCCCAAGGCTAGGACCGATTGTCGCAAGTGGCCAGCAACGCTCAGGCCAGCGGCACATAGCCGGGAATGGCCTCGATGCGTTGAATCCAGGCCCGGATGGCGGGGTAGTTGTCCAGATTGAAGCCACCTTCGTGGGCGACATGGGTATAGGCGTAGAGCGCGATGTCGGCAATGCTGAATGCGCCGGCGAAGAATTCCCGCACCGAGAGTTCGCCTTCCATGACGTCGAGGGCGGCATAGCCCGGTCCCCGCCGGCGCTCGATCTCGGCGCGATATTCAGCTTCTTGGTCCAACATGTGGATCCAGTAGCGCACCGTGGCGATGTAGGGCTCGTGGCTGTACTGCTCGAAAAACATCCATTGCAGCATCCGCGCCCGGGCCAACGGCTCATCCGGTACGTATTGCGAGCCCTCGGCCAGATACCAGAGAATGGCATTCGATTCGGGCAGGTAAATGCCCGGCTCTATCTCCAGCAAGGGTATCCGGCCGTTGGGGTTCATGGCGAGGAAGCCCCGGCTGCGGCTTTCGCCCTCCAGGATATCGACGAAGCACCATTCGTAAGGTCGCCCCAGGATCTCCAGCGTGAGCTTCACCTTGTAGCAATTACCCGAACGAGTATCGCCGTAAACTTTGAGCATCAACAGGCCTCGACAATAGGCCAAAAATCCTCGGCCTTGAGACTGGCACCGCCGATCAGGCCGCCGTCTACGTTCCTGAGTTTCATTATGGCAACGGCGTTGTCGGGCTTGACCGAGCCGCCATAGAGCAGCCGAAAATCCCTTCCCGCGTCTCCAAATCGCTCGACCAGTCGATCCCGCAGTTCACGATGGACGACGGAGATTTCGCCTTCGCTCGGTGTGCGGCCGGTGCCGATCGCCCAGACCGGTTCGTAAGCCACGACGGTGTTTTCGGGCGTGGCGCCTTCAGGCAACGAGTCCGCCAATTGGCGCTCGACCACGGCCAGTGTTTCGTCGGCATCGCGCTCGGCTTCGGTTTCGCCCAGGCAGACGATGGCAGAAAGGTCGGCACGGTGCGCCGCCTCGGCCTTGGCTCGCACGACCGTGTCGCTTTCGCCGTGGTCGGTGCGGCGTTCCGAATGGCCGACGATGACGTAGGAGCATCCCAGGTCGGCCAGCATCTCAGCCGCCACGTCACCAGTGTGGGCGCCGCCGGCCGCAGCGTGACAGTCCTGGGCGCCGAGTTCGATGCCGACCCCTTCAAGCGCGTCGGCTGCCTCAGCCAGTAATGGCGTTGGCGGGCAGATCAGCACCTCGGCCCGACTCGGCTGTGTCGCCGCCTCCTTCAGCGCCGCCACCAGCGCGCGGGTGCTTTGGCGGCTTCCGTTCATTTTCCAATTGCCGGCGACGAGCGGTCGAGGGGCCATGGCGGGGCTTTCTGTTTGCAACTATGGGACTGGCGTTGATTTAGCAAAACTGGACCTTGGACGCCAGCCGCCGGGCAAGTTGCCTGGTAGGGGCCACCCCCCTATTATGGCGCGCCCTGCGTCATTGCCGGGCCGATTTCATAGACAGGACGATCGTCAATCATGCTCGACGCACTTCGCAGAGGCACCGGATCCTGGCTGGTCAAGGGCCTGCTAGGCCTCTTGGTAATCAGCTTCGCCGTTTGGGGCGTGGGTGATATTTTCCGCGGCCCTTCAGACGCCACGGTGGCGGTGGTTGGCGACATCGAAATCCTGCGCAACGAATACAACGAGGCCTACCGGCGTGAGATCAACCGGGTCTCGAGTCAGCTCGGCACCCAGCTCGGCGTTGACCAGGCGCGCCAGCTCGGCCTGCCCGATTTCACTTTGCAGAAAATGGTCGGCCGGGCGCTTTTCGATCAACTGGCTAAAGACCTGGGCGTAACGGTTTCCGACGACGTGCTGGTGCGCGACATCCACGGTAACCGGAACTTCCAGAACGAGCTCGGCCGCTTCGACCCGGTGCAGTACGAGGACGTGTTGCGCAACAACGGCTTCACCAAGGAATATTACGAGCACATCACCCGGCGCGATCTGGTGCGCGAACAGGTAACCACCAGCATCCAGATCGGCGCGGTATCGCCGCAAAGCCTGGTCGATGTCCTTTACCGCCATCGTTCGGAAAAACGCATCGCCGACCTGGTCGTGCTCAAAAACGCTGAGGCCAAACTCGAAGGGACACCCGACACGGCCGCGCTGGAGGCACTCCACAAGGAGAACGCCAGCCGCTACACGGCTCCTGAATTCCGCACCTTCGTTTATCTGACGCTCGATCCGGTGGCGCTGTCGCGAGATGTCGAGATCCTTGATTCACGGTTGCGTGAGGATTACGACCAGCGCTTGGGGGAATTCACCCGTCCCGAGCGTCGTGATCTCTCGCAGATGCTGTTCGACGACGAGATCAAGGCCAAAGCCGCCTACGATCGGCTCAAAGGCGGTGACGAATTCGAGATCGTGGCCGCCACCGGCGGCAGCTTGATCCCCGATTCCACCGAGCTCGGCATGCTCACCGCCGACGGCCTGCCGCCCGGGGTTGCCGAAGCCGCCTTCGGGGTGGCAAAGGGCGAGGTCAGCACCCCGCTCAAGAGTGCTCTCGGCTGGCACATCTTCCGCGTCAACAAGGTCGAGAAGGGTGGCACACAAACTTTCGAGGCGGTGCAGAGCCGGATCCGCCAGGAGCTGGCGCTGCAAGACGCCACCGATGATGCTTACGAGCTCTCCAACCGGCTGCAGGACGAGCTGGCCAGCGGAGCCAGCCTCGAGGAGGCCGGCAACCGCCTGAACCTGAAAATCGGCCGGCTCGATCGCGTCGATTCCGATGGCCGCGATCAGGCCGGTACCACGATTACAGCCCTGCCTTCCTATCCCGGTTTTCTGGGGGCCGCCTTCGCCGCCGAGCAGGGCCGCGAGAGCGAATTGGTGGAAATCCCCTCGGGCGGCTATTTCGTGGTTCGGGTCGACGACATCGTAGCGCCCGCACTGAGGCCGCTCGAAAGCGTTCGCCAGCGGCTCGTCGACGATTGGAGGGCGCGCCAGCAGCAGCAGGCGACTGAGCGCCAGGCGAAGGAATTCGTCGACAAGCTCAAACAGGGCGAGAGCCTCGAGGCCGTGGCCAAGACGCACGGGCTGGAAGTCAAGCGCAGCAAGGCCCTGGCCCGCGATGCGGCCGGCGGCGATGCCGCCGTCTCGGGTGGCCTTTTGGCCGCCCTCTTTGCCGCCCGGGTGGGCAGTGCGGTCGAAGCCCCGACGACGGCCGGCGACGGCCACACCGTGGCTACCCTGGTCGAAATCAAGGCCGCCGATCCGAGTGCCGACAAGGAAGGCCTCGACAATCTGGGCAACCAACTGCGCAGCGGCATCGCCGCCGACATCATGCAGCAGTTCGAGACGGCACTACGCGGCGAGCTTGGCGTCACGGTCAACCGCCAGGTCATCGAATCGTTATTCTAGTCTTCTAACGTGACCGCCGTCCCGAGCCACGGCCGTGGCGTCATCCTGGTCATGCTGGCAGGGGTGGCCTTCAGCTTCGTCGGAGTCGTGGTGCGCTTCATGGAAGCCGCCGACGGCTGGCAGATCGTTTTCTATCGCTCAGCCGGCCTGCTACCTACCGTATTGCTGCTGGTGCTGTTGCGCGGCCGCGGCCGCATCGTACCGGCTTTCCGGGCCGCCGGCTGGACCGCCGTGATCGGCGGCCTCTTTCTCGCCGGCGGCTTCACCAGCATGATCTTCGCCCTTGTCAACACGACGGTTGCCAACACGCTCTTCATCTTTGCGGCCGGCCCCTTCTTAACTGCTGTTCTGGCGCGCCTGGTGCTGGGCGAGCGGGTGGCACGGCGCACCTGGATGGCCATGCTGGTGGCCACTATCGGGGTGGCCACAATGGTTGGCGGCTCGATCGGTGGCGGCCGCTTGCTGGGCGATTTGAGCGCGCTGTTCGCAGCCTTTTGCCTGGCCGGATATTCGGTCTCGCTGCGCGCCGGCAGGCAGACCGAAATGCTGCCCACCGCGGTGCTGGGCGCCGTCTTCTCCTTGCTGCTCTGTGCCATGATGATGGAGAGTTTCGTCGTACCCTGGCGCGATCTAGCGCTTTGCCTGGTGCTGGGCTCGGTGATCATCGGCACCGGATTGGTGCTTTTCACCTTCGGTTCCAGATACGTGCTGGCCGCCGAACTTGGCCTGCTGGCCCTGACCGAGGTCGTACTTGGGCCGATCTGGGTATGGCTGGCGATCGGCGAAACGCCTGAGGCGCTGGCGCTCTTTGGTGGCGGAATGGTGTTGGCGGCTGTTGTGTTCCAGTCGCTGGGCGGCTGGCGCCGCGCTCAGGCGCTGCCGTGAAATTCGAAACCGGCGTCGCTGATGGCCTGGATAACCGGGGCTTCGTCGTCGACGCCGGCTACCGTGACCTTGCTGTCGGCCTCGGCGTCGAGGGCGACGCTGACTTCGGCCTTGGGGGCTGCCGCCTTGATGGCGTTGGTCACCGAGTTGACGCAGCCCTGACAAGACATGCCGCCGACGAGGTAGGTCTTGCTCATGAAATCTCTCCTTAATCGTCCGGTGTCGCCAGGCTGAGCCGCGGCCTGGCGCTGGGATCGCCGCCGGTGAGGTCGATGATCTTGCTGACCGGCACCAGGCTGAAGCCACGCTGATCGAGATCTCGCAACCAGACCTCGAGGGCGTCGAGGGTGCCGTCGTGGGGATGGCCGATGGCCACGGCATAGCCCCGCTCGCGCGCCACTTCTTCGGTGATGCTGAGCTGCAGCGCCACCTTCTCGGCCTGCGGATCGTTGTCGAGAAAGACGTCGCGTACGGCATGCGGCACACCCATTGCGCGGGCAATACGGGCCGCCACGCTGTCGCGGCTGGTCCGCGAATCGACATACGCCAAGCCGCGCTGATGGATTTCCGCCAGCACCGCCGTCATGCCCGGGGCGTTGGCGGTAAAGCGGCTACCCATATGATTGTTGACACCGACGTAACCTGAAAAACGCTCGAGCCCCCAGCGTAGGCGGCGCAACACTTCCTCAGGGCCAAGCTCGGCAGCCAGCACGTTGGGGCCCGGATTTTTGCGCTCGCTGACCGGTTCCATGGGCACATGCAGCAGCAATTCGTGGCCGGCGGCACGAGCCCTAGCGGTCTGAGCCTCCAGGTCCCCGGCATAGGTCAGGAAGGCCATGGTGAGCGGCGCCGGCAAGGCGGTGGTGCGTCTCGTGTTGGGCCGGTTGAGACCGAGATCGTCGATCAGCACGGCGATCATGGGCCGACCGGCACTTTTGGCCGCAACTACGGCGTGGCGCCGCCATAACTCACGAACCGGGGGTTGGGTGAATTGGGCCGGCGCCTGCCAATCGTCGCCGGGGCCCCGCAAGGCTCCCGTTTTTGTCGCCGCCACCGCCTTGCGGATGGGAATGATCGAGCCCCGGTACTTCTGCCGCGTGCCCTCGCTCGCCGTAACCAGAGACACTTCGCCGGGTGTCGACGGCAGGGCCATCCAAGCCCCAACGCCAACGCCCACAGCCAGACCCGCCACCAGCGCCCCGGCGCCGATGGCCAGGTAGCGCATTGTAGAGGGGTTGCCGCCCGGGCGGTCGGATGGGTCTCTGGTCTTTCTCATTTCGGCAAACTACTCCGAATGCGATCCGTCCGCCAGATCGTCGAGGATCGGGCATTCCGGCCGTTGGTCGCCGTGGCAGCGATCGCTGAGTTGGCGCAGTGTGTCACGCAGGCTCCCGAGCTCGGCGATCTTGCGTTCGATATCGTCGATGCGGGCCAACGCGATGGCCTTGACATCGGCGCTGGCGCGCCCACGGTCGCGGTAGAGTTCCAGCAATTCGGCGATTTCGGGCACAGCGAAACCCAGGCTGCGAGCCCGGTTGATGAAGCGCAGTGTCTCCACCTCATGGCCGGAATAGGCGCGGTAGCCGTTGGCGCGGCGTTCGGCCGGGGCGACCAGGCCGATCTGCTCGTAGTAACGGATGGTCTTGGGCGTGACGCCCGAGCGCTCGGCGGCCCGTCCAATATTCATGATGCCCTCCTCCAGCGCCTGAGCAGCAACGAATTCGAAACCACGCTGACGCTGGAAAACGCCATGGCGGCACCGGCGATAACCGGACTGAGCAGCCCCAGCGCTGCCAGGGGAATGCCGATAATATTGTAGATGAAGGCCCAGAACAGATTCTGCCTGATCTTGGTGTAGGTGGCTCGCGACACTCCGACAGCATCGGCCAACAGGCTCGGATCGCCGCGCATCAGGGTTATCCCGGCGGTTTCCATGGCAACGTCGGTGCCGGTCCCCATGGCAATGCCGATGTCGGCGGCGGCCAGAGCCGGGGCGTCGTTGATACCGTCGCCGACCATGGCCACGCGGCGCCCCGTGCCCTGCAGCCGCGCCACCTCGGCTGCCTTCTGTTCGGGCAGCACGCCGGCCACCACCTCGTCGATACCGACCTCATCCGCTACCACCTGGGCGGTGCGCTGATTGTCACCGGTCATCATTACGGTCTTGATGCCGAGGCGGTGCAGATGTGCCACCGCCGCTGTCGCCGCTGGCTTGAGGGGATCGGCCACGGCGATAAGACCGAGCAGATGCGGTTCGGGTTCAAGCGCCGCCAGCCACATCACGGTCCGGCCTCCGGCTTCGAGGTCCGAGGCCTCTGCTTCCAGGGTCGCCGTCGCCACGCCGAGGTCGGCCATCAGGGCGCGATTACCAAGGCCCAGCGCGCTTCCCTCGACCCGTGCCGTCAGGCCCTTGCCGGTTAGGCTGGTGAAGTCGTCGACGGCGGCCGGCACCAGGCCGCTTTCCTCGGCCCGGTCGAGAACCGCTCGGGCCAGGGGATGTTCGCTGGCGCTCTGGGCCGCCGCGGCCAGTGCCAGCAAGGCGTCGCCATCGCCTGCCAGAGCGACCACGTCGGTTACCTTGGGATGGCCCTCGGTCAAGGTTCCGGTCTTGTCGAGCACGATGGCATCGATCTTGTGGGCCGCCTCGAGCGCCTGGGCGTCCTTGATCAGAATACCGGCACGGGCGGCGGCGCCGGTGCCGACCATGATAGCCGTCGGCGTGGCCAGGCCGAGGGCGCAGGGGCAGGCGATGACAAGCACCGAGACGGCGGCTACCAAGGCGGTCTCGAAGTCGCCGCCAATGCCCCACCAGGCGATCAGGGTCAGGAGGGCAATGGTCACTACGACCGGCACGAAGACAGCGCTGACCCGGTCGACCAACTTCTGCACCGGTGCCTTGCTGGCCTGGGCGCCTTCGACCAGGCGGATGATGCGGGCCAACGTCGAGGCGGCGCCCACCGTGGTGGCCTCGATGCGCAATAGCCCGGTGCCGTTGATCGAGCCGCCGACCACGCTATCACCCTCGCCTTTCGCCACAGGCAGGCTTTCCCCGGTGATCAGGGATTCATCGACCGCGCTAGCGCCCGACAGCACGCAACCGTCCACCGGCAGGCGTTCACCGGGCTTGACAATCACCGTGTCGCCGCTGACCACCTCGGCGATAGGCAATTCGACCTCGCTGCCGTGACGCAACACCCGAGCGGTTTCAGGCCTGAGCTCCATCAGCGCCCGAATGGCCCGCGTGGTGCCCCGCTTGGCCCGGGTCTCGAACCACTTGCCCAACAGCACCAAGGTGATGACCACGGCCGCCGCCTCGAAGTAGAGATCGCCGCCGCTGCCCATCTGGTAGAGGCTGAAGAAATAGGCCGCCGAAGTGCCCAGAGCCACCAGCAGATCCATATTGCCGCTGCCTGCCCTGAGCGCCTTGCCGGCTGCCAGATAAAAGCGGAATCCGAAAATGAACTGCACCGGCGTGGCCAGAGCCAGCTCGCCCCAAGCCGGAAGCTGCACGGGCGCCCCCAGCAGCATCAGGATCATCTGCCCGATCAAGGGCAGACTCAGCGCCGCCGCCCCCAGGACCATCCAGCCTTCGCGCCGCAAACGCCGTTCAGCGTCTTCCTCGAGCGCCTTCTCGCGGGCTGCGTCCGTGGTCTTGAGGCTGGCACCAAAGCCCGCCCTTTCTACTGCGGCGACAAGATCGGACGAGCCCACAGCGCCCGCAGTCAGGCGCACGGCCGCCTGCTCCGTGGCTAGATTGACCTGCACCGAGCGGACTCCGGGTAGGCGCTCCAGCACCGCCTCGACGCGGCTCACGCAAGACGCACAAGTCATACCTGTGAGATGCAATTCAAGCTCTTCCTCCGGCACCTGGAAGCCTGTGCGCTGGATCGCCTCGGCCAATTCAAGCGGCCCCGTGGTGGCTGCTTCGTAACTCACGGTGGCCTGTTCGGCCGCCAAATTGACACTGGCGGCATGTACCCCCGGCAGCGCTGTCAAAGCCCTTTCCACTCGGCTGACGCAGGCAGCACAGGTCATGCCACGAACCGGCATCACCACATCGGCGGCGGTTTGTTCGGCAAGGGTCACTGAGCATCCTTTCAAAGCGGGGTGGTACTTATGATAAAGGTTCCAGTTACTGGAATGTCAAGGTTTGTCTCAGCAGATCTATCTGGGCGGTACTTTCGTGGCACAACCTTTTCTCGGCGGCACAATGTGGCTACGATTACCTTGGTTTTAAGAGTTCGAAGGGAATGCCGGCAAATCGGATACATTCGGCCCATCGTTGATCCCACTTCAGGCGAGAAGAAGTGAAGGCTTGGTTGCGAGGCTTGCCGAGCCGGATGGCACTTGAGGCGAGGCCCGAACAGGTTGACCTGCTCTATGCTTCGCTTCGAGTAGCTGTCCCCGCTACGTTGCTGGTCAACGTGGCGCTTTTCCTTGTCCTGTCACCTGCTGTCCCGATGGTTCGGTTGGCAGCTTGGACGGGCGTTTGCAGTGTCGTTGCCCTGTGCCGCTACTGGATGGCGCTGGTCTTTCGAAGGCAACCTCGAAGCCAACACGAAACGGCGGTTTGGCTGCACTGGTTCCTCTGGACACTGGCCGTCCAATCGTTGGTTTTCGGTGCGGCCGTTTGGGTGATTTACCCGGCCACAGACCCTCAATTGCAGCTTTTGCTCATTCTCGTACTTGTCGGGACCGCGGCGGGGGGAACGGTCACGCTAGCGGTGCATCTGCCGTCAACCCTTATTTTCCTCGTGCTAGTGCTTACGCCGTTGGCGGCTCTTTTCATCGTCAGCGACACTTTTCCCAACATCTTCGTCGCCCTGACGGTCGTTTTCGGCGGGCTCCTCACCAGCACGGCGCGCGACGTGACGGGTTTTCTTGTGCGCTCGCTCGACCTGCAACAGGAGCAGGATGAAGTCATCGCCAAACAAGCGGCGGTGCAGGCGGCTTTGCAGGAAAGTGAGGAACGCTACCGCTCGTTAGTGGAGATTTCCCCTGAGGCATCTCTCATCGTCGGTGCCGGGGGCGAGTTCTTGTTTGCCAATCGAGCCGCCGCGCAGCTCTACCGGGCGAGCAGTCCCGAAGAGGTTGTGGGTCGCCATCAACTTGATCTGGTGCATCCCGACCATCGCAACATAATCAGCGAGCGGCTCCAGAGCATTTTGGTCGCCAGCGAACCCAAGGCCCATGTGGAGTTCAAGTCGTTGCGACTGGATGGCACGGTCTTCGATAGCGAGGGCACGATAATTCACGTTCTCTGGGAGGGCCAGAGCGCCCACCAGATCGTGCTTCGCGACATCACCGAGCGCAAGCAATTGGAACGCAAGCTTGCGCAAAGCCAGAAGATGGAGGCTGTAGGTCACCTAACCAGCGGGGTGGCGCACGACTTCAACAATTTGCTGCAGGTCATCTCGAGCAATCTGCATTTTCTGAAGGAAGGCCTGGACGAGGGTAGCGCCAAATTGTCGATGGTCAGGCTGGCGCTGAACGCGACCTTGCGTGGTGCCGACATCACGCGCGGGATGCTGGCCTATTCCCGCAAGGGAATGCTGGTGCCAACAGCGGTCGACGTGGGTGAGCTGGTCACCAACACCGCGAACCTGCTGCGACCGATGCTGGATGAAACTGTTGAGATCGAAGCCAACGTAGACGAGCCGGCGACGCTGGTGCTGGCCGACCAAAGCCACCTTCAAGCCGCGCTGATCAACCTCGCAATCAACGCTCGGGATGCCATGCCAGACGGCGGCACCCTCAGCTTTCAGGTCACTCGAGCCCAGGACGATGGCCGACTGGTCTCCGATTCGGTGGAACATGTAGCGGGAGATCATGTTGCGGTGGTGGTGCACGACACCGGTAGCGGCATCGAACCCGCTTTGCTGGACCGGGTGGTCGATCCTTTCTTCACCACCAAGGGCCGAGCACAAGCCAGCGGACTCGGCTTGAGCATGGTGAAGGGTTTTGTCGAACAATCCGGCGGCCATTTGGAGATCGAAAGCGAAGTGGGTCTGGGAACCACGGTTCGATTGTATTTGCCGGAGATCGAGGAGATGGACGTCGCCGCGGAAAAGACCGACGAGCTGCTGCCGTCCACTGGCAGCGAAACGGTTCTGCTAGTGGAAGACGACGCCTCGGTCCTCGACTCCCTGGCCTTCAGTCTGCAATCGTTCGGCTACAACATAATCATGGCGGAAGACGGAGCAAAAGCGCTCTCCATGTTGAGCAAAGCTCCGGTCGACATCTTGATCACCGACCTGGTCATGCCCGGCGGGTTGGGCGGCATCAAACTGGCCCAGGTCAGCAGGGAAGATCACCCGGAACTGCCGGTCATCTTCATTACCGGACACGCCCATGACATAGGCGAGATCACAGGCAGCAGGGAGGGCGATCAACTACTGCACAAACCCTTCCGCGACGACGACCTGGCCAAAGCCGTGAGGCGGGCCTGCGACGGCTGAGGTAGCGCCTCCGCGTCGTCGGGGCAAGGTAACGCAAAATCGTGTGAAAGCACCGGGCTCGGACTCCATTGTCAGCGCCCCGCCGTGCTGCTGTACGACGATGTCGTGGCTGATGGAGAGACCGAGCCCGGTGCCCTCCCCCGTCGGTTTGGTAGTGAAGAAGGGCTCGAATATCTTTTCCTGCACATCCACCGCTATGCCGGGACCATTGTCGTGGATCGTGATTTCCATCCTGTCGCCGTGTTCCCTGGATTCCACCCTGAGCGTTGGTTCGTACGCCGGATCGCCGCACTCCAGCTTTTTTTTGTGAACGGCGTGAAAGCCGTTGCCGATGAGGTTCAGGAGCACGCGCGTTAGCTCCTGGGGCATCACTTCGAGGGGGGCGGCAGCGCTATCGTGATGGCGTTCGAGCGTGACGTTGAATTCCCCGTCCTCGGCGCGGGCACCGTGATAGGCCAGGCCCAGTGCTTCCTCGACCAGATCTTGGACATTCACCTCGCGGGTCTCGGCCGTACCTTCGCGGCAATGCAGCAACATGCTTTTGACTATGCTGTCGGCCCGGTTGCCGTGCTCAGCGATCTTGCTCAGGTTGTCGGCCAGCATGTCGACGATTTCGTCGAGCGAAACCCTCCCTTCCTCGCCCAGCCCCTGGCGCAACGGCGCCAGTTCGTCCTGCAACTCGTCGAGCAGATCGAGCGACAGGGCGGCGAAGTTGTTGACGAAATTGAGAGGGTTCTTGATCTCGTGGGCGACACCGGCGGTGAGCTGACCCAAGGAGGCCAGTTTGTCGGATACCAATAGCCGTTGCCGGGTTTGTTCCAGTTCCTCGCCCAACTCCTTTTGCTCGGTGATGTCGCCGGTCGAGCCGATTACGCGTATCACCCGGCCGGATGCGTCGCGGATGGCCAGGCCGTGCTGGCGAGCCCAGCGCAAGGTGCCATCGCCGGCATAAAAGCGGTACTCACAGTGCAGGCGCTCGGTCCGACCGGCGAAATGATCGGAGAAAGCTTGCAAATATGTCGGTAAATCCTCCCGGTGGATCCGCTTCACCCAGTCCTTTCGGTTTTGCAGTTCTTGGCGGCTTAGGCGGAGGCTGGCGTAGACACCGTCGGAATAGAAGATCTCGTCTGACTCCACATTCCAGTCGTAGATCGATTCGGCAACGGCTTGCATGGCGGCGGCGTAGCGCTCCTCACTTTCGCGTAGGCGGCGCTCGGCCTCTCTCTGCTCGGTAACGTCGGTGACGGCACCGATCAGACGCACCGCCCGACCCTCGCCGTCGCGTTTGGCGATACCGTTGTCCAGCATCCAGCGCAGTTTCCGGCCCCGGATGGCGATGCGG
>PVBE011922485.1_pt1 | contig 40686 bp, 39 predicted proteins | sample 1631181 | NCBI WGS metagenome assembly PVBE01 (sample SAMN08397723, study PRJNA350692) | Marine metagenome, whole genome shotgun sequencing project. | isolation source: water | place: Pacific Ocean | collected 2012-04 | reverse complement strand
CGCCGCAAAGAAGCCCGCTGCGAAGAAGCCCGCTGCGAAGAAGCCCGCCGCAAAGAAGCCCGCTGCGAAGGCTGAGACGGAGGCCGCTGGGACCGAGTCGGCGGAATGAACCGGTTCACCGGGACGGCGGACTACATCGCTGACGAACAACTGATGGCCGCTGTCAACGCAGCCATCACCCTTGAACGGCCCCTGCTGATCGAGGGCGAGCCCGGCACGGGCAAGACGATGCTGGCCCACGCGGTAGCGAAAGCGCTGGGCACGCCGCTGTTGAGCTGGCACATCAAGTCCACGTCGAAGGCTGTCGATGGCCTCTACACCTACGACGTCGTCCAGCGCCTCAACGATGCGCGTTTCGGTGGCAAGGACATCAGCGACATCCGGCAGTACATCCGCTTCGGCCCCATGGGTCAGGCCTTCCTGGCTGAGTCGCCGATGGTGCTGCTCATCGACGAGATCGACAAGGCCGACCTGGAGTTTCCGAACGACCTGCTCCTGGAGCTGGACGAGATGCGCTTCTCGGTTCCGGAGCTCGGCGAGACCTTCGAAGCGCAGCACCGCCCGGTGACCATCATCACCTCCAACGCCGAGAAGGAACTGCCCGATGCCTTCCTGAGGCGCTGCGTCTTCCACTACATCGAGTTTCCGGACCGGGAACGGCTGGCGCAGATCGTAGAGGTGCACCATCCCGACCTGGACGAGCGTCTGGTCGCCAAGGCGATGGACCGGTTCTACGGCATTCGGAAGACCGAGGGCATGCGGAAGAGGCCCAGCACCAGTGAGATGCTGGACTGGTTGGTGGTGCTCGCGCGAGCGGGGATTCCCGTGGAGGACCTGGAGAAGCAGCTTCCCTTCATCGGCGTCCTGCTGAAGCAGGAGAGCGATCTGGCCATCCTGGCGGGAACGAAGAGGCGCTCCTACTAGCCCATGGGCGCCCGAGCCGGCCGACTCTTCCTGCCCCTGCTCCTGAACCTGCGGGCCCAGCAGGTGAAGGTGGGACTGAACGAGTGGCTCGCCTTTCAGAAGGCTCTGGACGCCGGACTGGTCCGGAATCTGCAGGATGTCTACTCCGTCGGGCGCAGTCTGCTGATCCACAGCGAACGCCACTATGACCACTTCGACCTCGCCTTTCATGCAACCTTCGCGGGGGTGGAGCTTCAGCCCGAGTTGAAGCTCGCGCTCGAGGCCTGGCTGTCCAACCCGCGAGCCTTCGATGACGGGGTCATGGGGCAGCACGACTTCGCCAGCCTGGAAGAGTTGATGGAGGCCTTCCAGGAGACCCTCCGCGAGCAGCAGGGCCGCCACGAGGGAGGGAACCGCTGGGTGGGTACTGGAGGTAGCTCGCCGTGGGGCAACTCAGGTCGGGCGAACCAGGGTCTGCGCGTTGGTGGGAGGGGTGGCGGACGCACCGGCATGGCCATGCCGAATCGGCGCTGGTCCAACTACCGCACCGACATGAGTCTGGACGTCCGTGATTTCAAGGTCTCACTGCGGGCGCTCCGCAAGCTGATTCGCGAGGGACGCGAGGAGCTGGACATGGATGCCACCATCGACCGCAGCTGCCGCAACGGAGGTGAGATCGAACTCCACTTCCGAAAGGAGCGCGCGAACCGGGTACGCCTGGTGCTGCTGATGGACGCTGGTGGGTCGATGAGTCCCCACAATGCGGTGGTCAGCCGACTCTTCACCGCGGCGAAGGAACTCAACAGCTTCAAGAGCTTCGATCACTACTACTTCCACAACTGCGTCTACCAGTGGATCTACCGGGACTATCAGACGGGAGACCGTCTCCCGACCGAAGAGCTCCTCAGGCAACTCACGCACGAGCATCGCCTCATCTTTGTCGGGGATGCCTCGATGGCCCCCTGGGAGCTCCACAGCAACTACGGATACGGGGACTCGAGCCCCACGGGCATCGCGTGGCTGGAACGCCTGCGGAGCCGTTGCCCATCGAGCATCTGGGTCAACCCCGACCCGATCGCCTACTGGGAACACCCGACAGTGGAAGCCATTGGGCGTATCTTTCCCATGTACAGCCTGACGGTTGAGGGCCTACGTGACGGCATTCGCAAGCTTCGTACTGCTCCTGGGAGGGTGTGAGCCCAGCGAGAAGGCGCGTCAGCTCAAGGCGAGGGAGCTGGTTGGGGAGCATCGCTGGGCGGAGGCCCGTGCTGAACTCGAAGGGATCGAGAATCTGGACGCCAACGGTTGGCTGGCCGAGGGCGTGGTACGCGGCGAGGAGGGAGACGATGAAGGGGCCCTCGAGGCCTTCGACACCGGCCTGGCCCTGGAGCCACTGCCCGAGTTGTACACAAACATCTGTGTTGTCCGTCTTCGCCTGGAACGGGAGGCCATGGAGGCCTGCCAGGAGGCGGTGTTGAAGGCACCGCTGGACGCCCGTGCGTCGGTGGGAATCGCGGAGGCCGCGACGCGGGAAGGCTCCACCGAGGCGGCAAAGGAGGCGCTCTTCACGGCCAGTGACCTGGTCGGGGACGACCGGGACACCATGGCCTGGATGGCCGAGGTCTGGGCGGCGCTGGGCGAGCTGACGGCAGCCTGCACCTGGGGCCTGAAGAGCGGCGAGGACAGCACCCTCATCGCCCGTTCCTGTCTCCACTCGGGTCAGGGGATGGAGGCCCTTCCCATGCTGGAGCGCGTGGCCGACTCGGAAGCCTGCGGGATCCTGGCGACCCTCACACTGGACGAGGCGGAGATGCTCCCTGAAGGTCCGGGACGCCAGAAGTCCCTGGGCCGTGCGGATCGGTGGATGCGTTGTCGCGACCAGATCGAGGACGCATCCCTCCTCACAGACCGGGGTCGGCTGGCCATGCTCCGGGGAGATCGGCTCCAGGCCGAGGCTCACTGGCGGCGGGCCCTTGAGCTCTCACCGAGCTCGGTGGCCCCACGACTCAACCTGGCGCGGAGCCTGCTGGAGCGAGAACAGGAAGAGGGCCTCCAGCTGCTCCGGGAGGCCGCCGACGAACACACCGCCAACGGACTCGTCTACAGCCTGGAGATCGCCGCCCTGGACCGTCGCTCAGGACGTCTGCAAGAGGCCTTCGAGGGTGCGTCCAGGGTGCTCGACGGCTGCGCCTTCGTGCAATCCGACCCCTGCCTCATCGAGGCCCACTACGAGCTGGCGCGCTGCGCCGCCTTGATGGATGATCCTGATCGGAGCCTGAGGCACCTGCAGGAGGCTGTTCAGCTGGGCGGTCCGTCGCTGGTGCCCCGTATCGAGCGAGATCCGGACTTCGAGATCCTGCGTAACGACCTCTCGTATTACGACCTCGTAAACTCAAGCCCTTGATTCGAGCGCCAACGGTAGGTAGATAGGGCCTCGATACGAGCTGTTGGGGCGTAGACAAGTGGCAAGTCACCAGGTTTTGGTCCTGGCATTCGTAGGTTCGAATCCTACCGCCCCAGCTCATCCCTCCCCGAGGTCAGCGTGAACCCCTTCGGCGACATCATCCTGTTGAGCGGCAACGCGAACCGTGAACTTGCGACGGCCATTGCTTCTGCCCTCGGTCGCCAGCTCGGCGCGGCCTACGTCGATAGCTTCTCGGACGGGGAGACCCGCGTGGAGATCCCGGACAATGTCCGCGGGCGTGACGTGTTCATCATTCAGCCCACCTGCAGTCCAGCCAATGACCACGTCATGGAACTGCTCATCATGGCGGACGCGTGCAAGCGGGCCAGTGCGGGGCGACTCACCGCCGTCATGCCCTACTACGGCTACGCGCGGCAGGACCGAAAGGCAGCACCGCGGGCACCCATCACCGCAAAGTTGATGGCGGACATGCTCACCGCGGTGGGCTTCGATCGCATTCTCACCATGGATCTCCATGCCGGGCAGATCCAGGGCTTCTTCGACATCCCGGTGGACAACCTCTACGCCTCCCCCCGGCTGATGGGCTACCTCCGCGAGAAGCTGGCGGGCCGAAAGGACGTGGTTGTGGTCTCGCCAGATGCTGGAGGCGTGGAACGCGCGCGGGCCTACGGCAAGGCTCTCAACGCCGGCCTCGCCATCGTCGACAAGCGCCGCAGTGGCCCCAACGTGGCCGAGGTGATGCACGTCATCGGTGAGGTGAAGAACAAGTACGCGGTCCTGGTCGATGACATGATCGACACCGCCGGGACCCTGACCAAGGCTGCGAAGGCCATCATGGAAAATGGGGCGAGCGGGGTCATGGCCATCGCTACCCATCCCGTGCTCTCCGGCCCGGCTTCAGCCCGAATCAAGGAAAGCCCCCTGGAGGAGGTGGTGGTGACGGACACCATCCCCCTCGTCGCCGAAGCGAACGCCACCGGCAAGATGACGCAGGTCACCGTGAGCCTGCTCCTTGCAGAGGCCATTCGCAGCATCCACCACAGCGACTCGGTGAGCCGGCTGTTCAGGATGTAGCGCACTCGGTGCGCATCGATTATTCGGGTGGCCGACGCAAGGTCCGGTTTCACAAGCGGACCCACGCGCACCCTCGAGTCGGATGGTCTCAAAGGAGTGCTCGGTGGCACTCCGGGAAGTTCATCCCAGGGCCCATGGCTCGCGGGTGAACCACCACGAAAGTGGTGCGTTTAGCGAGAGGGCCCCGCACTCATAGGACCCTCCCATGAACGCGACTCCGCTCAGCGCCGAGGCCCGAACCCCAGCGGGGAAGGGTGGCGCGCGCAAGCTGCGACGCACTGGCCGCATTCCTGCCCTGATCTACCGGGGCGGTGAGGCGCCGACCCACATCAGCGTCGATCCCGCCGAGCTGCGGCTCGTCTTTACCCGCTCCAACGATCCCAACACGGTGTTGCAGATCCAGGTCGAAGACACGAGCCACCTGTGTCTGTTGACGGACACGCAGAAGCACCCTGTCAGCCGCAAGATCCTCCACGCGGACTTCTTCGCCATCACCGAAGATCACGATGTCACCGTGAACGTCCGCATTCGGCCGGAAGGCAAGGCGCCGGGCATGGTTCTTGGCGGGATCCTTCACTTCATCGCTCGGACCATCCCGGTTCGCTGTCTGCCCAAGGACATTCCGGCAGAGATCGTCGTGAACATCGAGCACCTCGGGCTCAACGACTTCGTTCGGGTCTCCGAGATCGCCAGTCCTCCCGGTGGAACGATCGTCTACGAGACCGACTACAACGTGCTGAGCCTCAAGGGCCGCAGGTTCGAGGAAGAGGTCGTCGAAGAAGGGGAAGGCGAAGAGGGCGAAGAGGGCGAAGAGGGCGAGGACGCCGAAGAGGGCGGGGATTAGTCTCGTGTGGTTCGTCGTCGGATTGGGCAACCCTGGGCGCAAATACCAGGAGACTCGGCACAACCCCGGATTCCTGGTCGTGGATCGCCTGGCGGGCCGCTGGGGTATCGACTGCAGCAAGAAGCAGTTCGGGTCTCTGGTGGGCGAGGGGAGGGTGGCCAACGACAAGGCCCTTCTCGCCAAGCCGCAGTCCTACATGAACCGCTCAGGTCACCCGACCCGTTCGCTGCTCGGCTTCTACAAGGCCGAGACCGACCGCCTGATCGTCGTTCACGACGAGGTCGACCTTCCCTTCGAACGCATTCGGCTGAAGAAGGGCGGTGGCCACGGCGGTCACAACGGGCTTCGCGACCTCAACAAGCACCTCCAGGACAACGGCTACTACCGGGTTCGAGTAGGCATCAGCAGACCGCCACCGGACTGGGACACCGCCGACTACGTCCTCAGCAAGTGGACGCCGGAGGAGAAGACAGATCTGGCCCAGGTCGTTGACCGAGCCGCTGACGCCATCGAGATGCTCATGTCCAAGGGCCTCGAGGCAGCCATGAACGTTTTTCACATCCGCTACCCCCAAACCCCGACTGCGCTGCAGTCGGAGGAGCTCTGATCGTGGACCCATTGACCTTTGCCATTCCGGGCGCTGGGCTTGTTGCCCTCGGCTACGCGGGAATCAAGGCGGCCTGGGTAAACAAGCAGGACCCAGGCGACGAGGCCATGCAGGAGATCGCAGGCCGCATTCAGGACGGCGCCATGGCCTTCCTGAAGGCGGAGTACTCGGTCCTCGCCGTGTTCGTCATCGTCGTGGCGGTCCTGCTCGGCCTCGTCAACATGAGCGGCGAGACCCAGTCGCCCTACATCGCTCTCTCCTTCGTGTGTGGGGCGCTGGCCTCCGCGACCGCCGGATACGCCGGAATGCGCATCGCGACCAACGCGAACGTGCGCACCACCCAGGCGGCTACCAAGGGGCTTCCAGAAGCGCTGCAGGTCGCCTTCAGCGGTGGCACCGTCATGGGCATGACCGTCGTCGGTCTGGCCATCATCGGTATCAGCGGTCTCTTCATGATCTACACGGCTGACCTCCTCCCCGGTCTCGAGGGCAGCAAGAACCTCACGCTGGCCTTGAACGTGCTCACGGGCTTCAGCATGGGCGCCTCGTCCATTGCTCTCTTTGCCCGTGTGGGCGGGGGGATCTTCACCAAGGCCGCGGACGTCGGTGCCGACCTCGTCGGCAAGTTGGAGGCTGGCCTCCCAGAGGACGACCCTCGGAACCCTGCAGTCATCGCCGACAACGTCGGGGACAACGTGGGGGATGTCGCCGGCATGGGTGCAGACCTGTTCGAGAGCTTCGTGGGCGCCATCATCGGTGCCATGGTCCTGGGTCTGGGCTTCGACGTTCTCGGCACGACCGACCCCCGAGAGCTTGGCCCCATCATTCTCCCCTTGTTCATTGCCGCAGCAGGCATCCTCTGCAGCATCGTGGGCACCTTCTTCGTCAGGACGAAGGAAGGGGGCAACCCCCAGTTGGCTCTCGACATCGGTGCCTTCGGAGCCGCGGGCGTGATGGCCGTAGCCACCTTCGCCCTGGCCTGGTTCTTCTGGCCGGAGACCGGGACGAAGACCGCCGCCAGCCCGCTCATCGTCACCTGGTGGCAGGTGGGTTCCGCGACCGTCACCGGCCTGCTGACAGGCGTCGGCGTCGGTCTCATCACCTCCTTCTACTGCTCCATCGGCAAGCGGCCGGTCAACAGCATCGCTGAGAGCTGCAAGACGGGTGAGGCGACCAACATCATCGCGGGGCTGGGCGTGGGCATGGAGTCCACTGCCGTACCCGTCCTCCTGATCGCCATCGGGGTCGTCGTCGCGAACGCATTCGCCGGACTCTATGGTGTGGCCATCGCGGCCCTGGGCATGCTCAGCACCACGGGGATTCAACTGGCCGTGGACGCCTACGGTCCAGTGGCTGACAACGCCGGCGGAATCGCGGAGATGACGCACCAGGACGCGATTGTCCGGGAGCGTACAGACACCCTCGATGCCGTGGGAAACACCACGGCTGCCATCGGCAAGGGCTTTGCCATCGCATCGGCCGCCATGACGGCACTCGCTCTCTTTGCTGCCTTCCTCCAGCAGGCTGGAATCTCCGGAATCGACATCTCCAAGCCGATCGTGATGGCTGGATTGTTCCTGGGTGGCATGCTGCCCTTCCTGTTCAGCTCCCTCGCCATGAAGGCCGTCGGTGAGGCGGCGATGGAGATGATCACGGAAGTCCGTCGACAGTTCCGCGAGATCGAAGGTCTCCTCGAAGGGACCGCTGCTCCGGACACCACCCGCTGTGTGGACATCTCCACCAAGGCGGCCATCCGCCAGATGGTGCTCCCAGGGCTGCTCGCCATCGTCACCCCCGTCGTCGTCGGCGTGGTCTTCGGAGCCGAGCCCCTGGGTGGGCTTCTGGCCGGCGTCACCGTGTCCGGTGTGCTGATGGCGATCTTCATGTCCAACGCCGGTGGCGCCTGGGACAACGCGAAGAAGTCCTTCGAGGGCGGCGGATTCAAGGCCGCAGATGGCGAGCTGATCCTCAAGGGGACGCCCGCCCACGCGGCTGCCGTCGTCGGCGACACCGTAGGCGACCCTTTCAAGGATACTGCTGGCCCCTCCCTCAACATTCTGGTCAAGCTGATGAGCGTCGTGGCGCTTGTCCTCGCTCCGCTGCTCGCCTCCATGGGCGGCGGACTCGTCAGCTTCTGAGCAAGGCAAGAAAATGATCTACACCGAATACGAGACCATCTACATCGCGCGGCCGGAGCTGCCGGATGACACCCTGCAGGCGATCTCCGACAAGATCTCGGGAATCATCGAGAAGGGCGAAGGCGTTGTGCTGACCCTGGATGACTGGGGCAAGCGCAGGTTGGCCTACCCCATCAAGAAGAACAGCAAGGGCCACTACGTCTACTTCAACTACGTCGGCCCTTCGAGCCTGGTGGGTGAGCTCGAGCGGAACCTCCGCATCGACGACCAGCTGCTTCGCTTTCTGACGGTGAAGCTCGGCTACGACGTCGATGTCGACACCCGCAAGGAAGAGGCCGCCGAGGTGAATGCCAAGCGGGCTGCTGCACGCGCCGCGCGGGCTGCTGCCGAGGCCGAGGCTGCCGCCCAAAGGGAAGAGAGGGAAGCCGCATTGGCTGCCGAGCAGGCCCGGCAGGCCGAGAAGGCCGAGAAGGCCGAGAAGGCCAAGAGCGCTGAGACGGCCGAAGCCGAAAGCACAGAATCCACCCCGGCGGATGAGAACGCTCAGGACGCCGACAGCCCCGAGGGGGAGTGATGAAGGTCATTCTTCAGCAGGACGTAAAGAAGCTCGGAAACGTCGGTGACCTGGTCAACGTGGCCGACGGCTACGGCCGGAATTTCCTGATCCCTCGTGGGCTTGCTGTGCTCGCGGACGCCACCAACGTCAATCGCCTTGAGCACCAGAATCGGGTCACAGCCCACAAGCGCTCGAGGCTCGAAAGTCAGGCTCAAGAGCTTGCAGAACAGCTCGAGGGCACCGCGGTGTCGATCAAGCGGGCAGCGGGAGACGAAGACAAGCTCTTCGGATCCGTCGGGAACCGTGACATCGCTGATGCGCTCGCGGCCGAGGGTTTCGAGGTCGATCGAAGGAATATCGTTCTCGAAGAGCCCATTCGGAACATCGGCGTGTTCAATGTTCCGGTTCGACTTCCAATGGGCGTACAGGCTTCCGTCAAGGTCTACGTGATTCGCGAGTAGGATCCCTTCATGGCGGATACGCGGCAGTTTCCTCAGTCTCCGGACGCCGAACGCGCCCTCCTGGGGGGACTTCTGCTCGACCATGCGCAGGTCGCGGACATTGGGGAGATCCTCTCTCCCGAGGACTTTTACAGCGCCTCGAACCAACTGATCTTCGCGCTCATGTTGGCCCGCAGTGATGCCCACACGCCTCTGGACGTCATTGGTCTGGTCGACCACGTGCAGGACACGGGGCAGGCCGCGGAGTTCGGTGGTCTTGCCTATGTCAGCGGCCTCCCGGAGCAGGTCCCCGATACGAAGGGGCTGGCCTACTACGCCAACCTGATTCGAGAAAAGTCCGTCCGGCGCCAGATGATGCGTGTCGCTCGGGAGATCAGTGAGAGCGCCATGGACGGTGGGGTCGTCGAGGAGATCCTCGAGGAGGCTGAGCGCCTGGTCTTCGAGGTGTCGCAGCAACGTGCCCGGAAAGACTGGATCCCGCTCGGAAGCGCCATCGAAACCGAGTGGCACAAGCTCGAGGAACGGGCAAGCCACAAGGGCGAGGTCACAGGCGTTCCCACCGGCTTCGTCGATCTGGACCGAATGCTGGCCGGACTCCAACCCACCGACCTCGTCATTCTTGCGGCTCGACCGGCGATGGGAAAGACCGCCATGGCCATGAACATCGCACAGCGGGCGTCGGTCAAGGGGTTGGGCGTCGGGGTCTTTTCCCTGGAGATGAGCTCGGGTCAGTTGGCCATGCGTCTGTTGGGTGGTCAGGCACGCGTCGACGCAGGCAAGTTGCGCACCGGACGGCTCAACAAGCAGGAGGACTGGCCCGCGTTGGAAGACGCCCACCAGTTGCTCTTCCACGCGCCAATCTGGATCGATGACACACCGGGACTCAGCATCACGCAGCTGCGTTCCAAGGCTCGGCGTCTCTTCAGTCAGCAGAAGGACCGGCTGGGCCTCATCATCATCGACTACCTGCAGCTCATGACCGGGACGGCAGGAAGCCGTAACGAATCCCGAGAGCAGCAGATCGCCGCAATCAGTCGGGGGTTGAAGTCCCTCGCGAAGGAACTGGACATGCCGATCCTGGCCCTGTCCCAGCTCAACCGTGGCGTCGAATCACGGAAAGACAAGAGGCCGATGATCAGTGACTTGCGTGAGTCCGGTGCGATCGAGCAGGACGCCGACGTGATCATGTTCATCTACCGGGATGAGTACTACAACGAGAACACGCCCGATCCAGGTGTCGCCGAGATCATCATCGCCAAGCAAAGAAATGGCCCCACGGGGACCGTAAGGCTCGCCTTCCAGGGCAAGTGGACCCGCTTCGAGAATCTCGACACGAGCGGAGGCTATCGGTGAGCCTCCTGGCCCTCATGGTGGCCGTGGACGGGAACGACGTGCTCACCGTCGAGCTGATCGCAGGAGGGGAAGTCCAGGGCTACCCCGTCGGGGGTGACGAAGACGGGCTCACGGTGACCTGGGACAACCGGAGAACCACGGTCCCCTGGGAGCTCGTGGACAGCGTCCAGGTGAACGGGGAGTTCGTCCCCGTGCCGGTGGTCAAGACGGAGTTGCTGGAGTTTGCCCAACCCCAAGCGCTCAGCGAGCTCTGGGCACCGCCGCCCCTCGCGGTTGGAGCGGCCTCCCTGATCTGGCCTGGGGCTGGCCATCTCCTGCTCGGGGACCGGAGATCCTTCCTGGCCTACTCCGGTCTGGAGCTCGCACTGATCGGAGTGGCGGCCTGGGAGGTGCACTACAACGAGAGCCTCGGACCGCTCATTCCCCTCGTGGCGCTCGACCTGGTGTTCCGCGTCTATTCGGCCGTGGAAGCCACGGACGAAGCCCGTGAACGGCGAACGGCCGTGCGCCTCTCACCGCCCCCGGCGGCCGGTCTGGCACTCGTCGTGGCAAGCTCTCCCGAGAACACTTTGCGAGGCTGGCTTGACTAGCTTACCCACAATCCACTAAACACAGGCCCCTACGGCACCGAACCGCCTGCGGCGCGCGTGCTTCACTTCACCTCAGGCAGTCTACAGAACATGGAAAAGACCGAGCTTCTTTCCACCTTCAGCGGCCACCTCGACAAGTACGACGAACTCCGCGGCTTCATCGACAAGGCCAAGGCGCAGGAGGGCAAGTTCTCCGTGGCCACCATCGAGAAGGTGGTGATCACGCACGAGATCAAGTCCACTGACATCGGCGACGAGATCCGCCCACTGGTCGCCGAGATCGAGGCGGTAGTCCAAGGCCTCGTCGATGAGATCGACGCGGTCAACTCCAAGAAGGGCTCCGCCGGCGAAGAGATGGAGGAACTGAACCTCCGCAAGGTGATCGGTGAGCTGACTGACAAGGACTTCAAGTCGGCCTCCAAGGACTTCAAGTCGCAGCTGGATGAAGCCGAGGGTCGGCTCACAGATCTGGAGACCGAGAAGGAGTCCTTCCAGTCGGCTCTGCACCGCTGGGTCGAGCTCGCGCTTGCCGCGAACCACGACTCAGGCCTGAGCAGCACCGATGGAGAGCACGGAGACTCCCCTCGCATCCGCGAGGACATGAGCGAGGTCATTGCGGCCACCGATGACGCCGCTCGGGCAGAGCCCGACGAAGACGAGGGGGAGGAGGAAGAGGAGGAAATCGCCATCGAGGCCGCCGAGGCCGATGAGGGCGAAGAGTCCGTCGATGTTGACTTCGGCTTTGACTCCGATGGCGAGGAGATCGACATCCTTGGCGAAGACGGGGAAGACGTCGAGATCGACCTTGTCGGGGACCAGGAAGGAGAGGACGGGGCCGAAGACGGGGCCGAAGACGGGGACGATGGGGACGAGGTCCGACGTCGCGCTCTGCTCATCTACCAGGAGGGCACGGCGGAGGAGCAGATCTATCCCTTCACCAACGACGTCCTCACGATTGGTCGTGGTCGGGACAACGACATCCAGATCAAGAACGACAGCAAGGTCTCGCGCTACCACTGCAAGGTCAACCGCCGCGGCGATCACTTCTACATCGAGGACAACAAGTCCTCCAACGGATCCCTGGTCAACGGTGAGCTCATCACCGAACGACGCCTCTTCGGTGGAGAGGAGGTCATCATCGGTGAGACCTTCTTCCGATTCCGGATCATGGAGTGAGCGGAGGCCAGGCCTCGTTAGACTATTAGGTATATTTGTAGATTGGCGGGCCGTAAGATAAGCCCACCAGCATGAGTCGGAAGACCACCCAGGGCCCTACCTACTACACCACCTACCAGGTCTCGAAGATCCTGGGTGTGAGTCTGCCCACCGTCGTCAACTGGGTAAATTCCAACAAGCTCAACGCTCACCGAACGCCTGGTGGTCACCGGCGTATCGGTCGCCCCGACCTCATCGCCTTCGCACGCCAGTTCGACTACCCGCTGAGCGACGAGTTCCTGGCGGAGTCCAGTGGACGTCGCCGCGTGCTCATCGTCGATGACGAGCGGGACTTTTCCGACATGGTGCGCGACTACCTCTGTTTCAAGGGGGACTACGACGTCGAGGTCGCCGACTCCGGATTTGCCGCGGGCTACACGGTGGCGCGCTTCAAGCCCGACCTCATCCTCATGGACATCATGATGCCGGACATGGATGGGTTCGAGGTCCTACGGATGCTGCGCGCTGGTCGGGACACCCACCACATCCCCATCGTCGCCTGCACCGCTTACCGCGACATCAGTGTGGAACAAAGAATCCAAGATGAGGACTTCGACGGCTTCATCCAGAAGCCTCTGAAGCTCGACGAGCTCCTGCCTCTCATCGACCAGACCCTCAGGCACATTTCCGGACCAAAGCGGCGCCACGCTTAGGATCTGTCGCGCATCGCCAATACAGGTGCGGTGTGTCCCCGCCGGATCCGGACCAGCTCCGCAGCGACCGCGACGGCGATCTCGGCAGGGGTCTCTGCCCCGATGTCCAGACCGATGGGAGCGTGGACCCGTTCGAAGAGCTCTTGTTCGACCCCCGCAGCCCGGAGGCGCATGGAGAACTTGGCGACCTTTGACCGGGAGCCGATCATGCCCAGATAGGCCCATGGCTGGCCGATCAAGGCCTCCAACAGGTCCTGGTCCAGCTGATGGCTGTGGGTGACGATGACACCGTAGTCCCGCGGCCCGAGATCAGGCAGAGCGCGACGGGGGTCCTTCTCGATTCGCTCGCACTCAGGGAAGCGTTCCGGGGTCAGCCACTCGTCCCGTTCGTCATAGACGTGCACGACGAATCCCAGGCGACGTGCGAGGGGCGCAATGGCGCCTCCCACGTGGCCCGCTCCGAAGAGGTGCAGGTGCTCCTGGGCAGACAGGGGTTCGATCAGAACGTCCATGGCTCCTCCGCAACACATACCCAGATCATGGGTCAGGTGGAACTGGACCCGAGAAGGCTTCGCATCCACGATGCACTGAATCGCCGCGAGAATGACCCGCCGCTCCCACTCGCCCCCACCGATGGTGCCGACGATCTCACCCTCTTCGTCGACCAACATGCGCGCTGCGCAGTGTCTCGGAGCCGACCCGTTGACGCCCACCACCGTGCAAAGCGCGACGGGTCGTCCGGTCTCCATGGCCTCCAGGGCAGCTCGGAGGACCTTCACAGGCCCGCTCGGGCACAGACTGTTTCCAGCTGACTCGCCACCAGGCCCAAGGTCTCGGCGCGCTCCCAGCCCAGTACACGGCCATCTCGGACGAGTTGAGTGCCCCCGACCCAAAGGTGCTTCACGGCGGACGGACTCAGCGCGTAGACGATGGTCGAGACAGGGTCCCCCGTACCGAACAGGCCCGGATCGAGCAGGACGAGATCGGCCAGACGACCCGGCTCCACGACCCCCGCGTTGAGCCCGAGAGCCTCCGCCCCGTGGCGGGTAGCGAGCGCCAGAACCGTGCTGGCGGGCATGGCGAGGGGACCCAGGCGGGGCTTCTGAACGAGTGCCGCAAGCCGCATCTCGGTGAACACGTCCATGCGGTTGTTGCAGGGCGCCCCGTCAGCACCGAGGCTCACGTGCACCCCTCGTTCCATGAGCTCCGGGATGCGTGCGATCCCCGAGCCCAGCTTCAGGTTGCTGGAGGGGCAGTGGAGCAGTCGGGTGCCGCGGTCGGCGAGCAGCTGCTCCTCGTTCTGGCTGAGGTGAATGCAGTGAGCCAGGCACACATCGGGTCCGGACAGCCCCAGGCTGTCCAGGTGCTCGACGTTGTCCCGTCCGGTGAGCTCTCGCACCAGGGCTACCTCCGCCTGGTTCTCCGACGCGTGGGTGTGGATCAGGCAGCCCCGTCTGCGAGCTTCCTCTGCGGCCCCACGAAGCAACTCGTCGGTGCACGAGGGCACGAAGCGCGGTGCGAAGGCGTAGCGCAGCCGGCCCTTGCCATGCCAGCGATCAGCCTCGTCACAGGCACCTCTCAGCGAGACTTCGGTAGGCTCACTCAGGCCGGCCTCGTTGGGGCGGTCCATCATCGCCCGGCCGACATGCGCGCGAATCCCCGCCTCCGAGCAGGCACGGAAGACACTGTCCGTGTGGCGCACCGAGGCCATGTCCAGGATGGCGGTGGTGCCTCCCAGAAGAAGCTCGGTGCAGCCGAGCCGCGAACTGACATAGGTGCTGTCCGCGTCGTGCCCTGCCTCCAAGGGCCAGATGCGCGTCCGAAGCCAGTCCAACAGCGGAAGGTCGTCTGCCAGGCCACGAAACAGGGTCTGCACCAGGTGCACGTGGGTCTGGACAAAACCGGGACAGAGCCACAGGCCCGAGCAGTCCACGACCTCTTCCCCGTCCTGGGGCTGCAGGCCAGCCTGGACCTGTGTGATGTGCCCGTCGCGAACCCGCACATCGGCGTGATGAACACGCATTTTGGCATCGCATGTGACCACAGTGGGGCCGAGCAACAACATGATGGCCAGCCTAACCGGCACGGATGGTGGCGATGCGATATGTTCGCGCGTCCGCGGGGTCCTCGACATGGTCTGGATATCGCTGCTTTCTGGGCTGGCGCTTGCCCAGGACACGCACGAGGATCCCCTCGAACCGGTCGAGCCCGAGGAGCTTTCTGTCCGGTTTGCCGAGGACCACACCTGGGTCGACGTGACACCCACACTTGCGGGGGATCGGGCCTTCGTGTCCGTGGCTCGCGATCCCTTCCACTCCGGGAACGCCCTGGCCACCGACATTCGCGGAGCCGTGTGGCTGAGTGTGGACGGTGCTGTGACCTGGTCCCTGGTGCTCAAAGGGACGCGGAGCGCGGTCGGCGAGGCGGAGCTCGACGAGGAAGCACTCCTTCTCGAGGCCGAGGCAACGGCAGAGGATCTCTTCGGGGATGAGTTCGAGAGCGACGAGGAGGAGTTTGAGTCCGAGGACGAGGACGAGATCCAGGAGACGCTGGAGCTCGTGGCCGACGCCAACGTGGTGGACCAGATGATGGTCGACGAGGACGCCGACTCGAGCACCTGGGTCAGCGCCGGGAGCATGTCCGGCCTTCGGCTCGGAGGGGAGGTCTGGTACCACCCCCAAGAGGATGACCTGGTCCTGCTCTCTCGATCGGACGGCACGTGGCGCAGCACAGACGGCGGCCGAAGCTTCCGCCAGGTGGGGGACCTCAGCACCGCTACGGACTTCGAGGTCGCTCCCTGGGGCGTCCTGCTGGCGGGTACCCCCGAGGGCATTCGATACTCGGTGAACCTCGGGCGCACCTGGATCGAAAGCAGCGGAGAAATGAGCGAGGCCCGGGTTCGGGATCTTGCCTACGACCCGCAATCGCTCACCTGGTATGCAGCCACCGACCGGGGCCTGTACAGCTCTCCGGACGCCCAGACCTGGACCCAGCTGGGGGAGTGGTCAGCGGACCTACGGGCGGTGCTGGTGGATCCCTACATGGACGGCGGGCTCTGGCTGGCGACCGACACCGAGGTCCTCCGCTCCGACGACGGCGGCCTGGGGCTCTTCCCTCTCGCCCGGCACCCCCTACCCGGTACCTCCAACCTGACGCTCGTCGACAGGGGACAGCTCTTGCAGAGCGGCTCCGATGGCGTGTGGGAGACGCACGATGGCGGCGTGACGTGGCAACCGATCAACGTGGGTCTTCCCGGTCCCATCGTTCATGACGTCGAGGTGTTGGGAGACAAGCTCGTATGCGTGGGTCCGCGGGGCGTGTTTCGCCTGGTGGACGGTGTGCCCGGTCCTCCTGCGGAGGAAGTCGCACAGACCGCGGAGACCGTGCCCGCCCTGGATACGGTGCTCGGAATGGCGCTCTCACGTCCCGGAATGGACCCACTCGCCGACGGACGCTTTGCTGGCAAGGTCACCCAGCGAGGAATTCCGCAGCTCCTGCTGCGCACCCAGGTCAGCGAGCTCGAGGACTTTGGCGCTGACTACAGCTCCCGCACCAACGACGGGGCCAATGACCTGACCTGGCGAGCTACGGTGGAGCTACGTTGGGGTCGAAGTGACTCCACCACCGAAATCGCGACGATCGAGGACAGCTACTTCGTGCTGGGGGATCAGGTCTACTCAAGTTCGGATCGCACCGCGCTTCCCGCGGCAGCAGCCAACGCCACCAGTCGCTCCGTGCAGTACCGGCAGCACATCTCCGGCACGGTCATGGAGCTCTACTTCACACGCCATGAGTTGGTTCAGCAGCGGGATGTACTTCCGCCAGCGGACCTTCGCGCCCGGGCTCATCACGAGCTCAAGATACAGGAGGTCACCGCCATGCTCGATGTCTACACGGACAGCGGTTTCTCCGCCTCACTCCAAGGAGGTTCCTGATGCTCCTCGTCCTCAGCCTGCTCACACTCGACCCATCCGCAACCCCTCAGCTCCAAGCACCCAGCGTCGAAGCGATCAGCGAGCTTCCCGCCGGGTCTAGCGTGCCTCTGAACCGCGCTACGGCGGAACAGTTCAGCCAGATCGAGGGAGTGGATGAACTGCAGGCCGACGCCATCGTGGCCCTCCGTGCGGAACGTGGTCGTCTGGCTTCGGTCGAGGAACTACGCATCCTCCCGTCGATGACGGACACCTCTCTGGATGCTCTCCGCGCCCACACTACCGTGGACATCCCCATGGCCACGGGCACCGGCAAGACCTATTCGACCGTGGATGACGTCCTCTCGGCTTTCGACCACGAGCCGAGCATTCAGGAAGTCCAGAACATGGCGATGCAGTACACCTACACGCATCGCGAGCAGGTGGAGAAGTGGCTCTGGGCGAGCAAGAACAGCGCCTGGCTGCCGGAGCTCAAGCTCCGCTACTACTACCAGGACCAGTTCGGGCAGGACTTCGACTACATCAACGGTGGCTCGGACCTGGACCTGCAGGAAGGTGACATCGATCGACGCTGGCAGGCCTACGTGGAGGTGCGCTGGCGCCTTGACGATCTGGTCATGAGCAGCGAGCAGATTCGGGTCATCTCCGAGACGCAGGACGTCGTCAAGCTTCGCGACAAGGTGCTCAGCGAGGTCACCCGTGTCTACTTCGACCGGCGTCGGCTGCAGGTGGACATCCTCATGAACCCCCCCCGCGACCTCCGCGACCAGGTGGACGAGCAGCTTCGGCTCATGGAACTCACCGCCGAGCTGGACGCCTACACCGGGGGCGGCTTCTCCCACGCGCTGAGCCGCTAGTCACCGAGTTGTGGCTGGCCACGTTGGCAGCCCTGGCCTAGGTGCAGACATGCATCACGAGTTGGTCCTGATCCTCGACTTTGGCTCGCAGTACACGCAGCTCATCGCGCGGCGTGTACGTGAGCAGGGCGTCTATTGCGAGATTCGCCCCTGCACCGAGGCAGCCCCCACGGAGCAGCTGAAGGGCCTCAAGGCTCTGATCCTGTCGGGAGGACCTGACTCGGTCCTCTCCGATGACGCGCCCCCCTTCGACGCGGGCTGGCTCAATCAGGCCGTTCCGGTCCTGGGCGTCTGCTACGGGATGCAGCTGTTGACGAAGCTGGACGGTGGCCGCGTGGCTCGAGGCTCCCACCGGGAGTACGGCCCAGCTCGCATCGAGCTGTGCGAGGAGCCCGGTGACCTGCTCTCGGCGCTGAGCGGAACCGGAGTGTGGATGTCCCATGGGGACCACGTGGACAGCGTCCCTCCTGGCTACCGAATCACCGCGCGCTCGGGCGGCTGTCCCGTCGCCGCCTTCGAGAACCCCCAGAGCCGTCGCTACGGGCTTCAGTTCCACCCCGAAGTGACCCACACCCAGGGTGGGGTGGACATCGTGCGGGCCTTCCTGTTCGATGTCGCAGCCTGCGCCGCGGACTGGAGCATGGGCTCCTTCATCGAGACGCAGGTTCACCGCATTCGCGAGCGGGTAGGGGACGACATCGTCGTCTGTGGTCTCAGCGGGGGCGTGGACTCGGCAGTCACCGCAGCCCTCCTCCGCGAAGCGATCGGGGATCAGCTGGTGTGCATCTTCGTCGATCACGGACTGCTTCGGCTCAACGAGCGCGAATCGGTCGCCGCCGAGTTCTCTGACTTCAACCTCGTCGTCGTCGACGCCGAGGAGGAGTTTCTCGGAAAGCTGGCCGGCTTCACCGACCCCGAACGAAAGCGAAAGATCATCGGAGAGACCTTCATCCGGGTCTTCGAACGAGAGGCCGCCAAGATCGGCGGCGCCCGCTGGCTGGCGCAGGGAACGCTGTACCCGGATGTCATCGAGTCCGTGAGCTTCAAGGGCCCGTCCGCGACCATCAAGATCCACCACAACGTGGGAGGGCTGCCGGAGGAGCTCGGCTTCGAGCTCATCGAGCCCCTGCGCGAGCTCTTCAAGGACGAGGTGCGGGTGCTCGGACGCCGCCTGGGGCTCTCAGAGGTGCGCATCGGAAGGCACCCCTTCCCGGGACCCGGGCTGGGCATCCGAATCCTGGGAGACGTGACCCGAGAGCGCTGCGAAGTGCTGAGAATGGCCGATCACATCGCCATGGAGGAGATCCGAAAGGCTGGCCTCTACGACAGCATCTGGCAGGCCCTCATGGTCCTGCTGCCCGTCCGGAGCGTTGGCGTGATGGGCGATGAGCGCACCTACGAGAACACAGCCGCACTTCGCTGTGTGACGAGCCGCGACGGCATGACCGCGGACTGGTACCCCATGCCCTACGAGGTACTGGGCCGCATCTCGAACCGGGTCATCAACGAGGTGCAGGGCATCAACCGGGTGGTCTACGACATCAGCAGCAAGCCCCCGGCCACCATCGAGTGGGAATAGCGCCCTAGAGGATCTGGCCGTCGTAGCCCCGCTCGACGGGGACACCGGCCTGGGCGATCACCCCGAGAGCATCTCCCTCGTCCACCGAGGGATAGAAGTGGGTCAGCACGACCCGCTGTGGCCGAGCGTGGCGAACGATGCCGAGCACCTCCTCCGGACACAGGTGTCCGAAGTCTCCGGCCTCGGCGACGGCGCATTCACAGACCAGCACGTCGCATCCCTCCGCCAGCACGGCCAGGCCCTCCGAGGGCCCGGTGTCCCCGCTGAAGACCACGCTCCTCCCACCTGCCTCGAAGCGCAGGTGGAGCGCGCCCGCCGAGTGGTTGGCAGGCCTCGTAAGAAGTCGGACACCCCCAGGAAGCTCGGCCTCACCAGGGCCATCCAGGGGAAGCTCCGTCACGGGGCACTCCCAGTCGCTTCCCTGGATCCAGGTGCCGTAGACCCCACGCAGTGCATCCAGGAAGTCCTCAAAGCCCTCACCGGCGAAGATTGGGTAGTCGCGGGTACGGGGCTTGTCCATGCCCACCTTCAGGGTGAACAGCAGGGGCACGAGGTCACCGCTGTGGTCCACGTGCCGATGCGAATAGACGCCCCCATCAAGATCCCGGGGGTCCACACCAGCTGCCACGAGACGCTGAAGTGTGCCGCTGCCCCCATCCACCAGCAGCTTGGTGTCCTCGTGGCGCACCAGAAATCCGGCTGGGCCCCGGCTGGGGGAGGGGACCGTGGTTCCCGACCCGAGCAGGGTGAAGGTCACCCGGATTGCTCCAGGGGGAGTTCCTCGTCCGGCAGGGCCAGCCAGTCCAGTGCCTCCTGGCGGATGGCGTTGGCCACCAGGGAGACCAGATCAGCACCGTAGCTGGCCGCACGAGCGATGTTCCGGCGGTAGAGCCGAATGGCGCCGGGCGGCCGAGACCAGGGCTCCACCTCTGGAGGCTCACCCTGGTACAAGGCCCCTGCGGAGGGGCTCAGTGGAGGCATGGCCCCACGCAACTCGGCGAGATCGGGGAGCTCGGCGACCACCAATTCCACCGGGTCGAGCCAGTCGCGCAGGTCCTGCGGTAGGAGCAGAAGCGCCTCGGCGAGCGCTGCGGCAAAGAGCGCATCGCTGATCTCGCCGACCAGTGGAAAGCTCTGAGAATCCCGTTTGGCTGCCTGTAGGAAACACAGGTCGGCCTGCTGGCGATCGCCGAGGTGTTCCAGGGCCAGGCCGCGGTAATACCAGGCCTCCGAGACATTCTGGTTGATCGCCAGGGCTCGTTCAGTGGCCTGCAGGCAGTCGTCCAGGTCCGTGACCTCGTAGCAGGACACGGCGAGACCGGCCCACGCGAGGACGTCGTTCGGCTGCATCTCCAGGTAGTCGCGGTAGGCCACACGAGCGACGCCCGGTTGGGCGAGCTCGAGGCTCCCGTCCGCCACGATCAGGAGTGCCGCCTGGTTGTCGGGTTCCTCGTCCAGGAGTTCCTCCGCCTCGGTGACGGCCTCCAGGGTGTCTCTCCGCGCGTAGGCGTCTTGGGCGCGTTTGAGCCGAAGCGCGCCGATGGGACCACGTTCCAGCGTCCAGATCGGTCCGCCGTGGTCCGCCATCATCACCCGCCCGCAGCCGGTGTCAGGAAGAGGAAGGTGGCGCCGGGTAGAATCATCAAGCCCGTGCAGATCGCCAGGAGGAGGACAACCACGCAGACGATCAACACGACCTGGAAGCCGCTGAACTGCCGCCCGACCTTCGCGTCCCCATTCGAGCTCGCACTGGATGACTGGACCGGCATCGGCGCAGACGCCAGCTCTTCGGCCGACAGGACTCCACCGCGTAGCGCGAGTGCAAAGGCTGCGAACTCCGCAATGTCCCGGCACAGGGTGATGTCCGAGAGCATCCAGATCTCGAAGGCGGTTTCCTCCTTGCCCTCACCCATCCGGCCGCCCTCGTAGAGGGGCAGGGGGCCCCAGTCCAGGTTGGGCCGATCCGGAATCTCGGTGAAGCCGACGCCGTCGGCATCCCGGAGGTGCCGCTTCAAGGCGTAGCGCGCCTCGAGCACCGCAAGAGGGTATCCACCGAGCTCCTCGGCCTTGCTCCTTACGGCCTCCGCGGACACGTTGGCGTCGTAGGCCATGCCGAGCAGAGCGACCTGGTCCTGACTGATGCCCATCCTGTTGTTGCGGAGCAGCTCGATCGGGCTCCGGTTGTCGGTGAGGGCATTCGGATGGTCCCCGCCAGCCACTCGGCCACCCGCCACCTGGATTTCCTCGGCGATGATCTCATGGGCCCAGGGGGCGAGAGCATCGGGTGAAGACACGGAGGCCACGCCCTGAGCGAAGCGCTGGCAGGCCCGTTCGAGAGCCATACGGCAGTTGGAATCTCCCAGCCGCGAGGCAGCGATTGCGTAGTACCAGTCGCTAAAGCGCTGAGCCATGGCCTGACCGGCTCCGGCATCGCCCCCGCGCCACTGGGAGAAGAGCTGCTGCGTGGTCTGCCCGCTCATGTCGGACATGCTTCCTCCAAGTCGGGAGAGCATATATCAGCGCGAGGATCCCGCGTTGGAACGTGCTCGTTCGAGGCGCTCAGGAAGGTCATCATTGGCGGGTTCGATAGCGTGCGCGAGTTCGTACTCGTCCAAGGCCAGTGTCCACTCACCCCGCTGCCCATAGAAGTCCCCCAACCGCACGTGACCACTGAAATAGCTCGGGTCCAGCCGTGTGACCTGTCCGTAGGCCGCGATGGCTTCGTCCACCTGGCCTCGTCGCCGCGTGTCCCCCCCGATGTAGCGGTAGTAGTCACGGGCCACATCGGTGCTGGCGTGAGCGCTCCACAGGAGGGCCACCGTGCTGATCTGCAGCACCACCTGACGGCGCGAGCTCAGACCCCACCCAGAGAGGGCCGCGATGGCGATTGCAGCCACCAGGGCAGCACCTCCGAAGGGCAACAGGGCCCAACCCGCGAACAGGACCACGGCACCGATCCCCAACTGCCAGGGGACACAAGGCCCCGGCAGGCGAAAGATGTCACGGACCCGCCGAACGAGCGCCCCATGCCAGGCTGCAGGAAGCAGAAGGCTGTATGAAGCGAACATGAAGTAGCTGAACAGGCCGATCCTGAAGCCCAGCACCTCGATACCGATGTGCATCGCACAGCCGAGCAGCAGCGTAGGCAGGGCCAGGCGTCGAAGCTGCCACCCCAAGGCCAAGGCGAACTCCACCGACACCACCAGCCCAGCCAGCTCCGCGTATCGCCCCTCAAAGGTCTCCCGACCCCACTCGGACTTGATCTGCGTACTCAGCGTGAGCCCGTTGAGCCACTGGGGGTCCATCTTGGCGACCGCAGCCCAGAAGTAGACGATCGAGAGCACCGCCCCCACGCCGCGCAGGGCCCAGCCGGGCAGGCGGTCATCGCCCTCCAGCAGCACCGCCAGAGCCAGGAGCCAGAGCAGCACGCTGATCAGGTAGTGATGTTGATAGCTGTCCAGCTGGCTCCAGAAGTAGGTCACGGAGTAGGCCAAGGCGAGCAGCGGCAGTGTCTGGCGGAGTGCCACACCGAAAGCGGCCCGGAGTGCCAGGAAGACCTGGAGGAGGACCAGGGCGACCATCCACTCCTTCTCTGGCGCGGGGATCAAGCCGTCGGCCCAGGCCAGATGGGAGACGTTGAAGCGACCCGCACCGTAGCGCCCCAGGTGCGCGAGGTTCTCCCAGCAGTCCGCTGCGAGCACAGCGAAGAACAGCACCCGGAAGACCGCTGCCCGATCCGCGTCGCCAGGACGGTCCACGAGACACCATCTCTCCCACCAGCTCATGGACAGAGCTCCTCGGTGCCGTCCCGGATCACGTCCCACTGACCGTCCACGTGTCGACAGCGGTAGCGCAGCACCACCTCCCGGCCACCGTTGAGCAGGCACACCCGCTCACCCACGGCCTCAGTGACGTCCATCCGACCTCGCGTCACCAGAGTGATCCACGCGCTGTGAAAGTCGCTGCTGAGCGACTGTGAGACACCGTTGACGCGGATGTCCATCTCGCAGCGCAGCATCCGGACCGGAGAGAACATGCGCCACGCGAAGCGCTCATCGAATGGGTCATCGCCCAGGTAGTAGTGCAGGGGGAACAGGGCCTGGAGGCCCAGAAACACCATGAGCAGCAGGGCTCGGCGGTCCATCAGCTCCTCGAATCAAGCCCGGTGTAGACCACCTCGACGCGCCCGGGGAAGAGACCGACGATGAGTGACTGCTTGCGCCTGTAGGCCAACTTCATCGCTCGGGCGCGGGTGGCTCCATGGAGGGCGCAGGCATCCCGCCCGTCCACGCGAGCGGGGAGGGTGGCAACGCCAGCCTGACCCGCGGCTCGCTCGAGCGCCTCGAGCAGCGACGCCTCGGTCGGCGCTACCAGCCAGGTCACGGGGCAGAGCGAAGGGGGCAGGGGAGGGCGATTCCCCTCGCTCGCCGGGGGAAGCTCCACCCAGGACTCGCCGATCCGAACGGCCAGCGAGGCATTCATCCAGACCTCGAGTTCGGCGCGGTCAGCCGGCATCAGTGCTCCTCGGAGACCTCGTTGCGGTTCCAGGCGGGGATCTCGACCTCCACGTCCTGACTCCCATCGGGAACGAACTGGCAGGCCAGGCGACTGCAGTCTCGGAGAGCGGGCGCCAGATCGAGCATGTCCTCCTCTTCCTCGATGGGATCGGGAGAGCTGTCGAGACCTTCGTTTACGTAGATGTGGCAGGTGGAGCAGGCAATCACCCCACCGCAGGCGTGGTCGATCTCTACTCCCGCGCGCAGCAAGAGGCTCAGCACGCTCCCTGCACTGCCATCGACGTGCGCATCGGGCAAAGCATCGGGATCCACCTCGATGATCAGGCCGCTATTTCGCAGACGGAGCCTGTAGGAACGGGAGGGCGGCGCAGGGGGTTCTGCGTCAAGGTAGGGATTCGTGCCCATACCCGGTGGGTTATTCGCTACCGTGCGCCGTGGCGAGGTCCCCTATGTCGACAGAACTTTGCGTGAGGCGAGTTGAGGCAGATCTCAACTCAGAACATCCGATGAGAGCAGCCAGGATCTCACAAGCTCTAGCCCTTCTGGGCGCCGCGTGCTTCGCGGTGACCGGCTGCCAGGAGTACAACCTCAGCCCGAACGACGACGCTCTGGGTGGCACCGACACCAACGCCCTCTACGTGGGCGACTGCTACTACGACAAGAACCCCGCAATCGACATCCCCCAAGTCGACGAGTGCGTGGTCGAGCCGGTCGTGGGCGGTTGGACACCGGTGATCGAGTGGACGAGCACCGCGCCCGGCGACACCTACACCACGCCGGTGGTCGGGCGGCTGAACGCTGACGACATCCCTGACCTCGCGGTCGTGAACATCGGCGGCACGGTCTTTGCGCTCTCAGGGGACTCGGGCGCGGTCCTGTGGTCGGCCGGCTCCCTCGGCTTCGAGCCCATGACCGCCGCCATCGCCGACATCGATGGCGACGGCGACAACGACGTGGTCGCCGCCGGCGTTTCCGGGGTGCAGGCCTTCAACGGCGCCGATGGCTCCATGCTCTGGAGCACCACCCAGCTGCCCTCTGGAAACACCGCGCAGTGTGGCGCGGTGGGTCTGCACGACCTCGAGGGCGATGGGACCGTGGAGGTCATCGTAGGCAACCTGGTGCTGGATGGGGCCAGTGGCGCTCTTCGGTGGAGAGGGAACCTGGGCTCCGGAGCCGGCCACGCATGGGCAGCCCCCATGGGTGTCGCCGCCGACGTACTCCGGCTCGGCAGGCTCCAGGTGGTCGTCGGAAACGCGCTCTACGACACGGACGGTTCCGTGATCTGGAACAACGGTCAGAGCGACGGCTTTGTCGCGGTCGGCCAGTTCGATGACGATCCGGAAGGCGAGATCGTCGTTGCGCGCACCGGGACCTTGAGGCTGCAGGATCACAACGGGCAGGTCCTGTGGAACCGCAACAACCTGACCGGGTCCACCATCGGACCTCCCACCGTGGCCGACTTCAACAACGACGGCGAGGCGGAGATCGGGGTAGCGGGCAACGGCGTCTACATGGTCGTGGACAAGAACGGAAACACGCTCTGGAGTCGTCCCACCTTTGACTACAGCTCGGGCTTTACCGGCTCGGCGGTCTTCGATTTCGAGGGTGATGGCGCCGCAGAAGTGGTCTACGCGGACGAGAACGACGTCTGGGTGTTCAACGGAATCAACGGTGAGGTGAAGCTGCAGGAGAGCCGGCACAGCAGTGCGACCTGTAGCGAGTACCCCTCCGTCGCCGACATCGACAACGACGGGCACGCCGAGATCATCTACGCCTCTGGCCAGTACTCCGGGTCCGAGACCGGCGTCACCGTGATCGGCGACAGCAACGACAGCTGGCGGGCCGGTCGGCCGGTGTGGAACCAACACGCCTACTACCTCACGAACGTCGACGACGACGGAAGCATCCCCACCACCCCGAACATCAACTGGGACAGCTACAACACCTTCCGCTCGGGCGACATCGGAGCCGGTCAGCGCGGGGAATACCCGGATCTGATCGTCGAGATCGAAGATGTGTGCACCGACATGTGTGGAGAAGACACCGTCGTGGTCTGGGGCCGCATCGGAAACCAGGGCGTTGTCGCCGTTCCAGAGGACGTCATCGTGGACCTGGTCGGGGTCACGCCCAATGGTCACGTCAACCTCGTGAGTGACTTCGTGGCCGGCCCAATACCGCCGGGCAAGCTGCTTCCGACCTTCGTCCTGGTGGCGAACGTGGCCGATCTGGATGTTCGCGCGCTGGTGTTGAAGGTCGATGGCGGGAATGACTCCGACGGCCTCGTCGTCGAGTGCAACGAGGACAACGACCAGGACGTCTGGACCGATCCGGTCTGTGAGTAGGGGCCCCCTCTTGGACCTCAGCCCGAAGGCCCGTTAGAAGGGCGGCGCGAGGAGACTGAAGCAGTGGCCGACGAGCAGGAGAGACTTCCCGGTGATCAGGAGGAGGTCGACTACGTCTTCAAGGCGCAGATGGCCGTCTTCCGGAACTTCCAGTCCTACTGGCGTCATGGTCTCGCGCTGGTCGGTTCCATTCTGATAGTGGCCCTGTTCTACGGCCTCTACGACAGCCGGCGGACGAAGGACCTGAAGGACGGCGCAGCCGCGATCGCCGACATCGACCGAAAGATGCCGGAGGTGGACCAGCTCGCGCTCTTCGGCCTCGTCCCGGCTGACGACCCCGACGATCCGGAACGCATGGCTCAGCTACGTGAGGGGGCCAAGCGCTACGAAGAGGCGGCACTGGACACCCGAGAAGGGACCGCCGGTGAGGCGTGGATGAAGGCCGCGGATGCCTGGATTCGTCTTGGCGAGACCGACAACGCAGCGGCTGCCTACGAGCAGGCCATCGAAGCCCAACCGGACGGCATCATCGGCTTCGGCGCTCGCGCTGGGCTGGCCACGATCCGAATGGAAGCCGGCGACTGTCCAGGCCCACGCTGTCGGTCCGATGCAGCGATCGCCCTCTACCGCCAGTCGGCCGATCAGTTGGAGGGCTACCTGGCCGAAGACAGCCTCCTCACGCTGGCGGAGATCTACCACTCCGACGGCCGCACGGACGAGCTCACCGGCATCTACGACGAGTTCCGCCTTCGCTTCCCGGACAGCTCACGATTGAGTGAGTTCGATCGCTACGGGATCACCATCGAGGCCCCGGCCCCAGCCCCCGCAGAAGAAGAGGCGGCTGAAGGATAGTGCTGCTGGTCCTGGTCGCCGACTTCTTCCTGGTGGAAGCCCCTCCGGTTCCCCAAGCCACCGTCCTCGAGGGACGCTTTGATGCCCCTCCGGTCGAGCACTGGCAGGTGCAACTGCCCGAACGCCATGCCAGCTTCAGCCATACGGAACTGAGCCGTCCCTCCAGCGACGGATCGTCCATCTTCGTCGGCATCGCGGCGGTGAATGCACTCGTCCAGCTGGATCGCGCCACCGGCGAAGTGCTGGCTCGCTACGAAGCGGGCGCTCCGGTCCAGAGCGAGGCGGTGGTACAGGACGGCGAGATCACCTTTACCGACAGCGCCGGCTACACCTGGCGCTACGCCGTTGGCTCCCAGGAGCCCACCTGGGTGCACTTCGGGGGCGCGCCGATCACCAGCGCTCCCACGGTCACGGAGTCCGCCGTCTTCGTCTCCAGCGTCGACGACGTGGTCTACGCGCTCGGATCAGCCGACGGGGAGCTGATCTGGCGCTACCAGCGGCCGCCGGATCCAGGGCGTACCTCCGAGCTCGCCCTCTTTGGCTCACCCAGCCCCGTGGTGGCCGGCCGATTGATTCTCGGTGGCTTCAGCGACGGCGCGCTCGTCGGATTGGCCTTCGACGATGGCGAGGTGCACTGGGAGCGCAGGGTGGGGGAGGGGAGATACCCCGACCTCATCGCAACGCCCCTGGTCGAGGGCTCGGACTGCTACGTGGGCGGCTATTCGGAGCCCCTCGTCAGCCTGGACCTGGGATCGCTGAACGTGCGCTGGAGGCTGGACATCGGCACCGCTGCTCCACCGACACTGGTCGGAGAGGTTCTGTACCACGGAGGTACGGACGGCAAGCTGCGGGCGATCGACCGTCAGACCGGGTCCACGCTGTGGGAATGGGACAGTCAGACCACCGGAGCGCTGACCCAACCCCAACCCCTCGAGGCCGGTCTGCTGATCACGAGCAGTGATGGCTCGCTCTACCTGGTGGACCCCGCCAACGGGCAGCTGACTTGGGAATACGACCCCGGCTACCTGCTCAACGGGATCACCGTCGCTCCGCTCGTCGTGGGCAGGCAGGTGGTTGCCGTCACCAACGCCGGACTGGTCTTGAGTCTCCTGTCACCGCGACGAGCCGCACGCCGGCCCGACTCCTTGCTGGGCACCAATCCGCCGCTGTAGTGTGACGAGGTGTTCTTCCTGCTGGCCTGCGCCCCCGCCGACAAGGCATTTCTCGTAGGGTCTGCCGGGCTCGTCGCCGAGCCCGCGGTGCTGGACTTCGGCGCTGTGGGCTATCTCTTTCGCGCCGAACGCATCCTTCAGCTCCACAACCGAGGAGCCAACGGCATTCAGGTGAGCATCAGCGTGCAGGGGGACCAGTTCACCAGCACCGAGTCCGAGTTGTGGCTCGGTGATGGGGAGCTCCGAGAGCTCGCGATCTGGTACGAGCCCATCGGACTCGACCGCGAGGAAGGGCTGATTACGCTCACGGGCTACGAAGAGGCCACCGAGCAGTACCAGGGCGTCACCACCCAGCTCCTGGCAAGCACCGACGCCGACGTCGATGACGACGGCTATACCGCCCAGGGACTGGGGGGCGACGACTGCAACGACACCGACCCCAGCATTAATCCCACCGGCGAAGAGTACTGGTACGACGGCGTCGACCAGGACTGTGACGGCGGCAGTGACTACGACGCCGACGGCGACGGGTACGACCTGGAGCCCCCCGGACTGGACTGCGACGACGAGGACGAGGCCATCAAGCCGGGCGCAGTCGAGCAGTGGTACGACGGCGTCGACCAGGACTGCACCGGGGTTTCCGACTACGACGCCGACGGCGATGGCCACGACGCCGAACCCTGGGGTGTGGACTGCGACGACACCGACCCGACCCGGGTCGTGGGCTGTTGAGAACCGGCGGGCTCAGGCGGACGAAGGACTACGAGCAGGCGGATATTCGGGCGCACGAGTCCGTCTCCAGGTCTATAGATGTTCCGATAATGGATATTATGTTCAATTGGACATATGGCTGGCGTAGGGCCTTGAACCAGGGCCACAGGCCAGTCCACAAAAAGCAGCCCCTCCCCTGGGTCGCTCAGTCCGGAAGCAGGGAGATCGACTGGGTACCGGGGAGAATCTCCCGAGTGACCTCGTAGGACACGCCGTTGGGGGTCACCACCTTGAAGCGGTGGGTTCCTGCCTTCAAGGCCGTGCTCACCGGTAAAGACCCAACGAGAACTCCGTTGACGAAGATCTGGCTGTTCGGCTGACCGTAGAGGGTGACGTTGATCTGGGCGGTCGGCTTTCGTTTCAGGGGAATGCGCGCGTCGTTCCCACTCTCCTCCGAAACGCTGATTCGCACGGTCTGGGTGACGTAGCCGTCCATCGCCGCCTTGACGTTGTAGGATCCCAGGGGCACCTCGCGGGCCACAGGCGCCTGGCCCGCTGGATTGTCGTCGATCCAGACTCTCGCGCCTGGGGGGTCGGTGCTGATGCTCAGCAGCGCGCGTCCCAGGGTCTCCGGCGGTTTGGTGGTGACGACTCCCAGGGATGCCACGGTCGGCTCCGCTTCAGGAACAGCCACGATGGGTCGATCGGCCACCACTGGAGGTGGCGTGGTGGGGTCTTCTGGGGGCGGCGGGGTCTCCGCGACAGCTGGAGCTGGAGGGAGGCGTTCGGCTGGGGGTGCTGGCTCAGGGGCCCGGGATTCCTCCGGGGTGACCTTCGCCTCGGCGATCGGTTCCGGCGGCGCGTCTGGGAGGTTGGTGTAGACAATGAATCCACCCCCTCCCAACAGGACGAGGACGGTCATGGCGGCCAGGGCCATGAGTACGCCCTTGTTGGACGGAGGGGGCTGGGTGCGCGGACCACCGGCGCCCGCGAAGGTGCTTCGATTCAGGCCAAAGGACTGCTGGAGGTCTTCGGAGTCGTCGAGTTCGGTGTCGAATTGGTCGTCGGTGGCTGGCGAGGGCAGCGCGGCGGAGTCGGCTCCCCCGAAAGGCTCCTGCCCCACGCTGGGCAGGAATGACGCGGTCTCCGCGGGGTTGAAGGTGCCGAATCCCGTCGCCGTCGGGTGTTGGTCATCCCAGTCCTGCCCTCGCTGCAAGGGCGGGGTCTCGATGGGCTCGGTGACCTGGGTGCTTGGCAAGGGCGCCGCATGGGCCGCAGCCTTGTCCCCATCAAAGGGTGCGGACTGGTCGAGCGGTACCGGGTCCGTGGGCGTGTCGCCCAGTGGCGTAGGGGGTGGCCGCGCGTCCACCGAGATGTCGTGCCCTTTCAGGAAGCGTGGCTCCGGCACATCGTCGAATCGCAGGTTCGGGGGATCGGGCGCGTCCAGGGCCGAGATGGGCGGTTCTTCGGGTTCAGCGGCACGCAGGCTGGCAATCTCCGCCTCCTCTTGTGCGCTGGCCGCGCGGAGGGGTGTTCCATCCGAAAAACAGAAATCCACGCGATCTTTATAGGTTGCACCGCAATGGCTACAGAGCTTCATGAACTTCTGCGGGCTTCCGAGGAGAGGTGGGTCAACATCATAGCCTGGGACTCCCCTACCCTCCGTAGGTGCGCTTCAGGTGCCGACCGATGACCAGGCGCTGGATCTGGTTGGTGCCCTCCACGATCTGCATCACCTTGGCATCCCGCATGAAACGTTCGACCGGGTACTCCCGCGTGTAGCCATAGCCCCCGAGCACCTGAACAGCGTCCGTGCTGACCGCGATGGCGGCATCGGCCGCTACACACTTGGCCATCGCGGCCACGTGACGGTACGCAGCCCCCCGGTCCCGCAAACAGGCGGCCTTTCGCACAACCAGGCGCGCACACTCGGTCTTGCAGGCCATGTCGGCGAGCATGAAGCTCACCCCCTGGAAGTCGATGATCGGCTTCTTGAACTGGCGTCGTTGGCAGGCGTACGCGGCCGCCACGTCGAGGCTTGCCTGGCAGATACCGACGCTGGTTGCCCCGATGGTGATTCGCCCACAATCCAGGGCGTCGAGAGCGATCCCGAAACCGATTCCCTCCTCACCGATGAGGTTCTCGGCAGGCACCCTGGCGTTGTCGAAGATCATCTCGACAGTGGGGCTTGTACGTAGCCCCATCTTCTTCTCCTTCTTGCCGAAGGACAGCCCCTGCTGGTCCCCCTCGACCACGAAGGCGGAGATGCCTCGGGAACCCGGTCCACCGGTGCGAGCCATCACGATGTAGACGTCGGCGTAGCCCCCGTGCGTGATCCAGAACTTCGTGCCGTTGAAGACGTAATGGTCACCGTCGCGAACAGCGGTCGTGGCCAGCGCGGAGGCATCCGAACCGGACTCGGGCTCGCTCAGGGCGAAGGCGCCGAGCTTCTCTCCCGTGGCCAGCCCCGGAGTCCACCTCGCACGCTGTTCGACGTTGCCGTGAGTCGCGAGAATGACTTGCGGGAGTCCGTTCACCGCCACACAGACCGCCCACGCGGCGCTCACCTTGGCGATCTCCTCCAGCACGACCGAGTACTCGGAATAGCCCAGCCCCAGGCCGTCGTGCTCCTCGGAGGTCTGCACTCCACACAGACCGGCCGCGCCAAGCTGATGGAAGAGATCCTTGTCAAAGTGCTCCCGCTCGTCGTGCTCCTCGAGAGTGGGGCCCAGGATGCGACGAGCCGCTTCCCGCGCTGCCGCCTGCAGATCCCCTTCGATCTCGCTGTACTCGAACACCGGTGCCTCCTCGCTCCAACTAACCGAGTTGCGCTGCTCCCCGAGCGTGGATTAGCGTGCTCACCATCAATCCCACCTCGGAGACCCCCATGAAGCGCATCGCCCTCGCTGCCGTTGCCCTCTTCGCCACCACAGCCTGCGCCCTCAAGGGAAGTTCCGTCCCTGGCGCCAGCATCGACTTCGCCAAGGCGGACTACACCGTACTGGGTGCGACCAACGCCGAGGAGTGCGGGACCTACATCCTGGGCATCGATTGGGGTCACCTCTTCAAGAACGAGGGGGCGATGATCGCACCGGGGACCTTCACGATGAACGGCAGCGCAGGGCGGTACTCCAGCACCATGCACAACGTGCTTCTCGCCCCGGAAGGTCGGCGCGCCTTGTACATGAGCCTGGAGAAGATGCCGGACGCGACGCATCTGCTGGCTCCTCGGGTCAACGTGGACGTCAAGGGTGTGCCGCTTGGACCCAGTCCCTACGCGCCTCTGCTCTTCGGGCAGCGCTGCGTGACCGTAGAAGCGCGCGGGGTCAAGATTGGCGACCGTCCGACCGTGAACCAGTAGCCCCATCCATCCGGTACGGAGAAACACGATGCGCACAACGACACTCTTCCCCGGCCTGGCGGGACTGCTCCTGCTCGTCTCCTGTGGCGAGCTCCCAGACAGCGACGGCGATGGACTCGCCGATGGCCGGGAGGAGGCACTGGGAACGGATCCGAACAACCCGGACACGGATGGCGACGGCCTGAACGATGGCGAGGAGGTGCGTGATTACGGCACCGACCCCACGGAAGAAGACAGCGACGGTGACGGCCTGGCCGATGGCGAGGAGGTGACTGAGACCGGCACCGACCCTGCCTCGGAGGACACCGACACGGACGGGCTCGGCGACGGGCTGGAGCTCGACGAGGGCAGTGACCCGCTGGACATGCACAGCTGGCCCGGCAATGGCATCTGGCCCGATCGCCGGGACTACGTCGAGGAGGAAGGCGACGTCTACGAGATGGGGGCGATGCTCCCGGACTTCAAGGGGACCGACCAGTTCGGTGAAACGATCCGGCTCTACCAGCTCTACGGCTATGTGGTGCTGGTCGACTTCTCGGCGGGTTGGTGCGGGCCCTGCCACGAGGCCGCCAGCCAGGCGGCCGAATTGTTCGAAGACCACCGGGCCGAGGGCTTCGTCATCGTGCACGCCATGGTGGACGACGAGTCCCCGGACGGCGTCATGAATGACACGGACTACCCAGCCACCTGGGCCGATTACTACGGCCTGGAGTTCCCTGTGGTCTATGGGCCTCAGATCGACAACACCTCAGGTGGGCTGTACGCCGCCGGCATCGATGAGGGCTACATCCCCTTCATGATCCTGCTGAATCGGGATCTCGAGATCGACAGCACCTACGTAGGGGCCGGGCAAGAAGCGACGATCGCAGCACGCGCAGAGGAGCTCCTCTGAGCAAGGGCACCGGAGAAGTCCACCATGAACAGAAGAGGGCGCCCGAAGGCGCCCTCTTGGCTCTGGGGCTAGGGCAGGCCTAGAGCGCGTTGACCATCTCCATCGCGGCCCAGTGACCTTCCTGGGTGCCGTCGGGCATGGCGATGATCTCGAGGTTCTCGTCCATCATGATCACGGTGGGCCAGGCGTTCGCCAGGTACTTGTCCGCGAAGCCGTGGCTCTCGTCCGCCAGGACCGGGATGAGCTCGTTCGGGTAGTCCTCGTCCCAGTTCGCGACGGTGTCCGGGGTGGCCGCGCCGTTGGAGCTCTCTCCGATGACGGTGACCCAGATGATCTCCCCTGCGTTGACCTTGTCGTCGACGTTGGGCCAGTAGCTGTCGAAGCCAGCCTGGTCATCGCCAGAGAGCCACATGCTCAGGTAGTTGCAGGGTCCGCACCACTCGGCGCTGATGTCGATCAGAATGGGCTTTCCGTGTCCGGCCAGGTCGTAGAGATCGACCTCGTCACCGAACTGATCGACCATGGTGACGCGCGCCAGGGGCTCTCCCACCGCGAAGGTGGCGTCGCTCAGGCTGGGCGCATCGTAGGAGTCCTTGTCCGGGTTGTAGGGCCAGCCGCCCTCGTAGATGACGGAGTCCTCGTCCAACGGGTCCGTGCCCTCGTCGAGCTCCCAGGAGTCCCAGTAGCCGTCGCCGTCGGTGTCGGGCAGCTCTTCCTGACCCTGGCCCAGCACACAGGACGTAAGCAGACAACAGAGGCCAGCCAGGCCGATGAGAGAGGTGTAGCGATTCCTGTTCGGTGCTTCTTGCCTGGAAGGTGAGGCAAATGCCAGTCAGAAACACGTCACGGGATACACAAAGAATCCTCCAGACCCTCAGCGCAGCACTTCCCTCCGAAGCTCCTTGGTCACGCCGTTCTCGACCACGATGAGCATGTCTTCGAGCTGGGAGCTGTTGGGCTGGAAGGTGTAGGGCTCGATGGTCCGGCGATCGACATCGCCCCACTCCAGGGCCACGCCGGTGGCCGCATCGTAGGCCGTCCAGAGGAGGCGGAAGCGGGCCCCTGCGCCGCAGCCGTGCTCCTGACCCACGAACCAGCCAGCGTTGTGGCTGTAGTAGGCCACGACCAGTGGCACGAGGACCAGATCCACCCCGTCCACGAGGCCCTGAGGCGCGGATCGTCGTCCTGAAAGCGAGACAGGAGCAGGAAGCGGGGAGGGCTCCAGCGTGAATCGCGGGATGTTGATGTTGTCCGTCCCGTCCAGGGGGTGACTGCCTCGGCTGAGGTGCTTGACCGGGACGTTCACCGACAGGTCCACCGGTTGCCAGGCGATCTTTCGCTCGTCCAGGACGGCCCCGAAGGCGCTGTCCGCCCACTCGGTGACCGTGGCGCGGTATTCCTCGGCCGAGTTCAGCTCATAGTGCTTGGCGATGGTCTGCAGGCCCGCGTCACCGGTGTTCTCGACCTCGTAGCCGCCGGTCATCACCACATTGCCGACGTAGACCCCGTCGCGGAAGTCATCCCGGTCCCCGTTGAGATCCGCCATGAAGCTGACGGGTGCCAGTCCCACGGTGCCTTCGAAGCCCTTCAGGTCCTGGCCACCGGGATGGACCTCGAGATCGGGGTCCTTCTTGTAGACCCAGCATCCCAGCAGCAAGGAGAGCATCAAAGGTGGGTCTCCCGCTTCAGGACGCGTGTGGAGGCCGGGTCCAACTGAAGCAGCTGGACGATGTCCTTTACCTTCGCGTAGCGGCCCTCATGGGTACGGGTATGGAAGTCGATGACCGCACTCCCCTCCCCTTCACGAAGGTGGAGGCGCTCGATCATGGGCTTGAGGTCGAGGGTTCGCATCTGGCGTTGGCGGCCCTTGCGACCCCGAATCCTCACGCGGGCCTTCACCGAGCGCTCCACCAGCACTTCCTCGCTGGTGTTCAAGGCCGCGATGCGGTCGGCCAGAGCCCCCCGGTCCACGACCGGCGTGACGAGCGTGTAGTCGAAGCCCGTCACGGCCGACATGAGTGAGCGCGTCTTGACCGGCATTTCCTCCGCGCCCAGCACCAGGAAGCCGCGGGGGAGCACCGTCTGCACCCGCGAAAGGAGCAGGGGCAGGTCCACCCGCTCTCGCAGGAGCACGTCCATGTAGTCCCCGGTGGACTCCTCACCAACGGGCATGGCCGTCGAGAAGTTCACGCGGGGATGCGCGTGGAAGCCCTGGGAATAGGACATCGGGGTGCGTGCCCGTCGGAGCGCCCGCAGCCAGGCATTCATCCACTCCAGGTGGGACAGAAAGCGTGCCTCGTCGGCTCGTCCCACCCGGAAGCGAACGCGCATGGCTGGCGCTTCCTCGGGCGCGGCCACCGGGCGTTCAGGCCGGACGTAGTCCCGCTCCTCCTTGCGGCCCGCGATGTTGTCGCGAAGCATCGAGGCGCAGAGCTCTCGTTCGACGTCGATGACGCCGCACTTGTGGCACCTCTTGGCGCGGCAGTCCGGGGCCCACTTCAGCTGGGTCGCCTTCTCCCAGTCTTCCTGGAACCACTGTTTCGGGATGTGGATGTCGATGTGGTCCCAGGGCAAGCGTTCGTTGATGTCACGCTCCCGGAGAGCATCCTCGATGTCGTAGCCCACCTCGTCGGCCGCCCTCATCCAGGCGTCGAAGTCCAGGTGCTCGGACCACGCGTCCATGCGCGCACCGTGCCGCCAGGCCGCCTCGATCAGGTCGGCACCGCGACGATCCGCACGGGTGACCAGTCCCTCCAGGAAGGTCTCTCGAGCATCGTGTCGCCCGAACTTGATGCTTCCGTTTCCGGCAAAGTGCCCCAACAGGATGTCCTGACGGGCCCGGGTCTCTTCGATGTCGATCTGACGTGCCCACTGGAAGGGCGTGAAGGGCTTGGGCACGAAGGTGCTCACGCCGGTGTTCACCCGGGCGCGGGAGTTGATCTTGCGTCCCGCACGCACGGTCTTGAGCGTGAGCTCGGCGATGGCTTCGACGTCCTCTTCGCGCTCGGTGGGCAGACCGATCATGAAGTAGAGCTTCACGTGGTTCCACCCCAGCCCGTAGGCCTGGGCGGACATCTCCAAGAGCTCCTCGTCCGGAATCCACTTGTTGATCACGGCGCGCAGTCGGGGCGTGGCCGCCTCCGGCGCGAAGGTGAGCCCCGTGCGGCGAAGGTCCGCGACACGATCGGCCAGGTCCACGCTGAAGCTGTCCAGACGCAGCGAAGGGAGGGAGACGGAGACCCGCTTCTTCGCTGCGATGGCGGCAACCCGGTCGACCATCGAGCGGACCCGGCTGTAGTCGCAGGTGGAGAGCGACACCAGGGAGACCTCTTCGTAGCCGGTGGTCTCCAAGGTCCGTTCCATGAGCTTTTCGATGTTCTCGATGCTCCGCTCGCGGACCGGCCGAGTGGTCATCCCAGCCTGGCAGAAGCGACAGCCCTGGGTGCAGCCGCGAAGCACCTCCAGGGACACGCGATCGTGCACCTGCTGCGTGAAGGGCACGATGTAGTCGGTGGGAAAGGTCGCACCGTTCAGGTCCCGGGTCGTGCGCTTGGAGATCACCGGGCCGTCCACCGGGGGCAGCACCCGACCGTCCGGGAGCACCTCCATGGGGTAGAGGGCCGGTACGTAGAAGCCCTCCAGCTCTGCGATCGCAGCGAGCTTCTCCGTCCTGGAGGCGTCCTTCAAGCGCACCATGAGCTGGGCGAGCTCCACCACAGCGTCCTCGCCATCTCCGATGACCAGGAAGTCCATGAAGGGCGCGATGGGCTCGGGGTTGAAGACAGCCGGCCCGCCGGCGAAGACCAGGGGGTGTTCGTCCCCGCGATCGCTGCTGCGCAAGGGGATGCCACCCAGCGCCATGATCTCGAGGATGTTGGTGTAGGTCAGCTCGGACTGCAGGGTGAAGCCGATCCCGTCGAAGACATCCAGGCTCTCGTGGGACTCGTTGGCAAAGAGCGGCAGGCCACGGCTTCGAAGCTCACCCGCCATGTCCGGTGCGGGGGCATAGACCCGCTCCGCCCAGATCCCCTCCATCCCGTTCAGGACCGCGTAGAGGATGTGCAGGCCCAGGTTCCCCAGACCGAGGTCGTAGAGATCGGGAAAGGCCAGAGCCAGGCGCACCTGCACCGTGGCGGGGTCCTTGTGCACCGTGTTGAGCTCCGTGCCGAGGTAGCGGCTCGGTTTCTCTACACGAGGCAGGATCTCGTTTCGCAAGACATCTTGCAGTTTCAAGGGCGGCCTCACCAGGGAGGTGTGCGATATAGACGCCGAAGTGCCTCGCCGCAAGCGATCCGCCCCACGATTCGGGGTCTACCGACCTACCCAGGACGACGCCTTCCTGTTTCAGGGCACTCCTGCGGAAGCCGCCGGCGAGCGCATTCGGGTGGCTACCTGGAACATCCATTTTGGTGCGGGAAGCACCTTGGAGGACGACCGGCGCTTCGATCGAGCCCACGTCGAGGAGCAGCTCCGGAGGATCGGCGACACCCTGCGGGAACAGAAGGTGGATGTCGTGGCCCTGCAGGAGGTGGACCGAGACAGCCAGCGGAGCGGCCACATCGATCAGTTGGAGATCCTCCGACACGGTACGGGAATGACCCACGCCAGCTTTGCCACCACCTGGGACGCCGCCTGGGTCCCCTACCCCGTCACCGCGCCCCCACGACAACAGTACGGCCGCATGTGGAGCGGCCAGGCGGTGCTCTCCCGCTTTCCCGTCCTGGAGCAGCAGCGGCACGGGCTGGCCCAGCCAGCAAGCCAGGGGCGTATCTACAATCGCTTCTACATCCACCGTTGCATCCAGGAGGTGGTGCTGGATCTGGGCAAGGGCCGATGCCTCTCCATCCTGAACGCCCACCTGGAGGCCTTCGACATGGCCAACCGCCGGGGCCATGCGCGGGCTCTCGCGCGGCTCATGCGCCGGGTCCGGCATCCAGGCATAGCCCTAGGGGACCTGAACACCGTGGCACCGGAGGCCGAACTCCGTCACGGATTCGAGGACGAGCCGGAGACGGACTTCCGGGGTGACGACACCCTTCCGACCGTCCGGGAGACCGGCTGGAAGCAGGTGGGCAGTGAGGCGGTGACCTTTCCGGCGAAGCGACCGAACCGCCGCCTGGACTACATCTTCGCCAGTCCCGATCTGAAGGCGGAGGGTGGTGAGACCCTCACCGAGACGACGGAGCCGGCGAGCGACCACCTGGGACTCATCTGTACGATCGAGCTTTCGCAGGAGAGTTCGTGAGCTACACGATGCAGCCCCTGCGGCTCTCGGAGCGCACCAGTCCTGCCTGGCTCGAGCGCGCACTGGGCGATCTCAGCAGCATCCTCCTGGATCACGCGCACTGTGAGTTCGTCGCCCTGGCCCTGCACTATGCCGACGAGCAGAACGTGATGAGTCGCCTTCGGGAGTTGATGGACCACGAGGCCGAGGTGCTCAGCCGCCCGCCAGAACTGGTGCGCCTGCACACCTGATGGCGCTGTTGAAGCGACATGCCGTCTGGGTACTCCTGATCGCGACGGTCCTGGTCTACGCACCCCTGGCCTCCGCCGGGTTCGTGTGGGACGACAGCGCGCTGGTGGAAGACAACGCCCTCACCGGAGACCTGTGGGGAAACCTGGGTGCCATCTTCACCACGGACCTGTGGCGCACCCTCCGGCTCGCGGGTGCCGACAGCGGCTACTACCGGCCGCTCATGCTGCTGTCCCTGGCGGTGGACCGCGCGCTCTTCGGCCTGTCCGCCCCGGCCCACCACCTGCACAACGTCCTGTGGCACGCGCTCTGTGTGGCCTCCGTCTGGGCGGTCCTGAAGCGGCTGGCCAGTCCCGAGGCCGCGCTGGGCGGTGCGGCGCTCTTCGCCTTCCACCCGGTCCAGGTCGAGGCGGTCGCCCTGATCGCCTCCCGAAATGACGCCATGGCCATGTCCCTCTGCATGGCGGCCCTGTTGCTGCTGTGGGACGAGAGGCCATCCCCATGGCGACTCGGACTTGCCACCCTGAGCCTCCTGGCCGGGCTGCTGTCCAAGGAGACCGCGGTGCTCGCACCCTTGATGCTGGGCTGCCTGGACCTGGTTCGCTGGGGGCGGCCTCGCGGGTGGCTTCGCTATGGAGCGCTCATCCTCGCGGCCCTGGCCTTTGTGGGCATGCGACAGGCCGCGGGTATCGGGGGCGAGGTCCTGCCGGACTCCGCCGCCTGGGAGGTGGTGCTGGAGCGAATCCACACCGTGCTCGGCATCTACGGAAGCCTGCTCGTGTGGCCCTGGCCCCTCACCCCCGCCCGGCACATCCTGTGGCTGCCGGAGCCGGAGTGGCCCTTCTGGGTCGGCGGAGTCTGCTTCCTGGCCCTGGTCGCCTACGGGGTCCATCGGGCGAAGGACCGCCGCCTGGTGCTGGCTGGCCTGGTCTGGGCTGCCCTGAGCTTCGCGCCCACGCTCATCGCCACCGTGGACAAGGGCCTGATGGGCGAGCGCTACCTCTACTTCCCCATGGCGGGACTGGCGATGGCCCTGGTCGGTGTGGTCGGCTCCGAGGTCAAGCTGTGGAAGGGCCTTGCGCTGCTCCTGATCCCCGCGCTCGTGGCGATCGAGCTTCGCCTGCCGGACTGGCAGGACAGCCGAGGCCTCTGGCAGGCTGCTCACGACTCCGAGCCCACAGCCTTCACGGCCGGTGGACTGGCCTGGTACGTCTACGACGACGGACAGACCTTGAGCACTTCAGGCGACCCCAAGGCGGCTACTGCCGAGTACCAGAAGGCCCTTCCGCTCTTCGTCTTCGCCATCGAGAACGACCCGCCCTACCGCGATGCCTGTACGCATCTCATCATGGTTCATCTGGCGGTGGACGATCCCGAGGGCGCGGTGGAGCGTGGCACCTGGGGCATGAAGGAGCGAGGCTGCCCCCCGATACCGGAGACCCTGGGGAACTATGGGCTGGCCCTGGCCAGCGTGGGTCGCTGGAGCGAGGCCCTCCCCGTGGTCTCGGGCCTCACCCGGGATCCCTTCCAGCATGGTCTGCTCGTGATGGCAGCCAACGAGGCCCGGCTTCACCGGTACCCGGGCTACGCCAGCCTGGAGCCCTACTGGAAGGGCAGCAAGAGCCTGGGAGCGCAGACCGCCAAGCTGCTTCGCCTCTCGGGTGAGGAGGACGCGGCTCTGGACCTGCAGGGCTGGCTCCAGGCCCGAGAGGCTCTCATGCTGGCCAGCCAGGGCCAGTGGGAGGAGGCCTTGAAGGTGACGGCGAGCATGCAGGCTCACGGTCGCGACCCCGGGCAGCAGGCTCTTCTGGTCCTGGCGGCCAACGCGCTGCGGCAACGGGACATGGAGACCTTCCAGGCATTCCAGGGCTTCTGGACGGCCGAGAGCACCCTGGCCCAGGAGTGCGCTCGACTGCTGCGAGCGAGCGGTGACGAAGCCTCGGCGACGCTGGCCCAGGCCTGGGATGCCGGCCAGGTGCACGTAATCACGGATCCGGCGGAGCTCGAACGGCTCCGGGCCGAGGGAGCCGAGGTCATCGAGTAGGGCCTCGGCAGGCGCTCCCTCGCGCTGTGAGGGCGCTCCAGCATGACAGGCGGCGGGCGACAGCTTACCCCTCGGCCATGAGGTACTTGAGCGCCACCCTGTTGTTGCTGGCTGGCCTGGCGGCCTGCGCGATCG
>PVBE011307760.1_pt1 | contig 40721 bp, 33 predicted proteins | sample 1631181 | NCBI WGS metagenome assembly PVBE01 (sample SAMN08397723, study PRJNA350692) | Marine metagenome, whole genome shotgun sequencing project. | isolation source: water | place: Pacific Ocean | collected 2012-04 | reverse complement strand
GCCACCGAAGGCCGGGATAAATTCTCCACCGGGTGCGTCGCGATCCGCTTGTGGTGCTCCGCACCACGGCGCGAACCGCTCCTGCCCGGTGGAGAATTTCTCTCCGGTGAAACAGGTCGATATCATTGCAGGTTGGTATTAGTCAGCGGCTGAGCGGTTTGTACTTGATGCGGTGCGGCCGATCGGCGGCCTCGCCGAGGCGGCGCTTGCGGTCGGCCTCGTAGTCCTGGTAGTTGCCCTCGAACCAGACCACCCGGCTGTCGCCCTCGAAGGCCAGGATGTGGGTGGCGATGCGATCGAGGAACCAGCGATCGTGGCTGATCACCACGGCCGAGCCGGCGAATTCCAGCAACGCGTCCTCGAGCGCGCGCAGGGTATCGACGTCTAGGTCGTTGGTCGGCTCGTCGAGCAGCAGCACGTTGGCACCCGACTTCAGCATCTTTGCGAGATGCACCCGGTTGCGCTCGCCGCCCGATAGCTGGCCGACCTTCTGCTGTTGGTCGGTGCCGCGAAAATTGAAGCTGCCGCAATAGGCCCGGCTTTGGACGGTCCGCTTGCCGAGCCGGATTTCGGCCTCGCCGTCGGAGATCTCCTCCCACACCGTCTTGTCGGCGTCGAGCGAGTCGCGCGACTGGTCGATGTAGCCGAGCACCGCGGTCTCACCGACCCGGAGCCCGCCGCCGTCGGGCGCCTCGGCGCCCATGATCATGCGGAACAGCGTCGTCTTGCCGGCGCCATTGGCGCCGATCACGCCGACGATGCCGCCGGGCGGCAGCTTGAAGCTGAGACCGTCAATTAGAAGATGGTCGTCGAAGCCCTTGGTCAGCCCGTCGGCCTCGATCACCAGGTCGCCGAGCCGGGGGCCGGGCGGAATGACGATCTGAGCGTTGTCCGGCGCCCGGTTCTCGGCCTCGGCGAGCAGCGTGTCGTAGGCGGTATAGCGCGCCTTGCTCTTGGCCTGGCGGGCGCGGGGCGAGGCCTGGATCCATTCGAGCTCGCGCGCCAGGGTGCGTTGGCGCGCCGCCTCGCGCTTTTCCTCCTGGGCCAGGCGCTGGCTCTTCTGGCCGAGCCACGACGAGTAGTTGCCCTGCCACGGAATGCCGCGCCCGCGATCGAGCTCGAGGATCCAGCCGGCCACGTTGTCGAGGAAGTAGCGATCGTGCGTCACCGCGACCACGGTGCCCTCGTAGTCGTGCAGGAAGCGCTCGAGCCAGGCGACCGATTCGGCGTCGAGATGGTTGGTCGGCTCGTCGAGCAGCAGCAGATCGGGCTTTTGCAGCAACAACTGGCACAGCGCCACCCGGCGCCGCTCGCCACCCGAGATCGTGGCGATTTCGGCATCGCCCGGCGGACAGCGCAGCGCGTCCATGGCGATCTCGATCCGCCGGTCCAGGTCCCACGCGTCGGCGGCGTCGATCTTCTCCTGCAACTCGGCCTGCTCGGCGATGACGGCGTCCATCTCGTCGGCGTCGAGCTCCTCGGCGAAGCGCATGTTGACGTCCTCGAAACGCTGCAGCAGGTCGCGCAGCTCGGCCACGCCCTCGGCCACGTTGCCGGCGACGTCCTTGGTGGGATCGAGCTGCGGCTCCTGCTCCAGGAAGCCGACGCGCACGCCCTCGGCCGCCCACGCCTCGCCGCGAAACTCGGTGTCGAGCCCGGCCATGATCTTCAACAGCGTCGACTTGCCGGCGCCGTTGAGGCCCAAGACACCGATTTTGGCGCCCGGCAGGAACGCCAGCGTGATGTCGCTCAAGACGTCGCGCCCGCCGGGATACGACTTGGTCAGGTGCTGCATCACGTAGATGTATTGATAGGACGCCATCTTCATCATCGCCGCGCGGGTTTCGGAAAGCGCCCGAACATACAGAAATCGCCCACGCGCGCGCAAATCCCTTTCCCTGGCGCCGTTGCGTCCCGTAAAAACCAAACCAACGAAACGAATGGGACTTCACGCGCATGTCGCGATACAGGCTCGGCGTCGATGTCGGCGGAACCCATACCGACATCGTCCTCGCCGACGCCCGATCCAACGAGCCGATCATCGAAAAGATTCCGAGCACGCCCGACAATCCCGCGCGCGCGGTGATCGCGGGGCTCGACCGGTTGTTGCAGCGCGGCATCGTGCCGGACGAAATCGCGTTCTTCGGCCACGGCACCACGGTCGCGACCAACGCGCTGCTGGAGATGAAGGGGGCGCGGATCGGGCTGCTGATCACGCACGGCTTTCGCGCGGTGCAGGAGGTCCAGGGCCAGGCCCGCGAATCGAACCAGTTCGATCTTCGGTTCCGCCGACCGCCGGCGCTGGTGCCGCAAAGCCTGACGCGCGAGATCCGGGGTCGGTTGGATTTCCGGGGCGAGGAGCTGGAGCCGCTCGACGAGGCCGAGGTCGCGAAAGCGGTCGACGACCTCGCCGGGCGCGGCGTGACCTCGTATGCCGTGAGCTATCTGTTCGCCTTCGCCAACCCGGCGCACGAGCGGCGAACCGGTGAGATCATTCGCGCGCGTTGCCCGGGCGCATTCGTTTCGCTGTCCTCCGACGTGCTGCCGCGCATCCGCGAATGGCCGAGGCTGTCGACGACGCTGCTCGATGCCTATCTCGCGCCGGTCGTTGCGTCCTACGCGCGCGAGTTGGACCAGGGACTCGATACCGCCGGCCTCGCCACAAGGCAACGCTTCCTGATGCAATCGAACGGCGGCGTCATGCCGCTCGCCGCGGCCGGCGAAGGGACCGGCGTGGCGCACACGCTGCTGTCGGGTCCGGCCGCCGGCGTCCAGGGCTGCGCCCATCTGATCGGCTCGGGCCAGGGCTCCGACAGCCTGGTCACGCTCGACATGGGCGGCACGAGCTGCGACATCGCCTTCATCGAGCAGGGCCGCGCGCTCGAGGCGACCCAGGGCAAGATCGCCGAGCGCGACGTCCATCTGCCGATGCTCGACGTCGCCACGATCAGCGCCGGCGGCGGCACCATCGCCCGGGTCGATGCCGCGCGCCAGCCCGTCGTCGGTCCCGACAGCGCCGGCGCCGATCCGGGACCGGCGTGCTACGGCAAGGGCGGCGCCGCGCCCACGGTGACGGACGCCGATCTCGTCTGCGGCTACCTCAACCCGGATCATTTTCTCGGCGGACGCCAGGTTCTCGACAAGGATGCGGCCGGGACGGCGATCGGGCGCGCCATCGCCGAGCCCATGGGCCTCGATACCGAGACCGCGGCGCTCGGCATCGTGCGGTTGATCAACGGGCGCATGGCCGACGAGATCCGCGTTCGCGCCGCCACCAAGGCGGTCGACGTGCGCGGCTTCACCCTGGTGGCGTTCGGCGGCGCCGGGCCGGTCCACGCCGCCATGGTCGCCACCGAGCTCGGCATAAGGCGGGTCCTGGTGCCGCCCCATCCGGGCGCGTTCTCGGCGCTTGGGCTGTTGTGCTCCGACGTGGTGCACGATTACGTCCGCTCCGAGCTCGGCCCGTTCGAGGCGCTGGCACCCGGCGATGCAGAGACACGGTTCGCCGAGCTCGAGGCGCGCGCCCGCTCCGAGCTCGCGGCCGAAGGCTTCGATGCCGACGCGGCGATATTCGGGCGCGAGCTCGACTTGCGCTACGCCGGCCAGGGCTACGAGCTGCGGACGCCGTTGACCGGCATCGCGGCCCGGCCCATCACCGCCGACGACCTCGACCGTCTGCGCGCGCGTTTCGACGAGTTGCACGAGGCCTATCACGGCCACGCCGCGCGCAACGCGCCTGTCGAGGTGGTGAGCTACCGCCTGCGCGCACGCATGGAAGTCGCCAAGATCGAGCCCGCCCGCGTGCCCCAGGCCGAGGCGCCAGGGCCGGCGCCGACGGCGGCTCGGCTGGTGCGGTTCGAGGATGGGCGCGCCCGCGAGACGCCGATCCACGATCGGTCCGCGCTGTCCGCCGGGCATTCCTTGAACGGCCCCATCATCATCGAGCAGTTCGATACCACGACCGTCGTGCCGCCGGGCTGGCGCATGAGCGTGGACGAATTCGCCAACCTCGTGCTCGAGAGCGAGGGCTGAACCATGGCGGTCGACCCAGTCACCGTTCAGCTCCTGCGCAACCGCGTCGCCAGCGTCATGCAGGAGATGGATTTCCGGTTCTATCGTTCGGGCTATTCGACCATCGTCCGTGAATCGCGAGATTTCAGCTGCGTCATCGTCGACCGAAGCGGGCGGCTGCTGGTCGCGCCGTGGATGTTCTTCCACGCGCCGGTCTATTTCCACCTGGTCGGGCGGGTGCTGGAGCTCTACGGCTCGGACGGGCTCAGCCCCGGCGACGTGATCGTCTGCAACCACCCCTACGAGGGCAACATGCCGCATGTCTCGGACATGGCGGTGGTTTCGCCGATTTTCCACGACGGCCGGCTGGTCGCCTTCGCCGGCTCGATCGCCCACAAGGCCGACGTCGGCGGCACGGTTCCGGGCTCGACCAACGGCCAGGCCACCGAGATGTTCCACGAGGGCATGCTGCTGCCGCCGGTCAAGCTGCACCGCGCCGGCGTCCCCGACGCCGACGTCGAGCGCCTGATCGCCGCCAACACGCGCGCGCCCGAGCTGGTGCTGGGCGACCTGTCGGGCCAGATCGGCGCGATCACCATGGGGCGGCGCCAGGTGATCGAGATGTGCGACCGCTTCGGCGGCGCGACGGTGAGCGAGGCTTTTGAGGACATGATCAAGAGCTCGGGCGAGGAGTTTCGCGCCGCGCTGGCGAGATTGCCCGACGGGACCAACGCGGCCGAGGGATTCCTCGATCATGACGGCGTCGAGACCGACACCCCGGTCCGCCTCGCCGTCCGGGTGACGGTCGCGGACGGCCGGCCGACCTTCGATTTCTCGGCCACCGCTCGGCGCACAAGAGGGCCGACCAACCTCCGGATCGGGCTGGTCGAGGCGTGCGTCTATTACGTCCTGATCGGCATGCTCGACCCGGAGCTGCGCTATTCCGACGCGATCCGCGATCTGGTCGGCTTCGAGTTCGGCGACGACACGGTGGTCAACGCCAGCCCGCCGGCCCCGGTGTCGAGCTACATGAAGACCTGCCAGAAGCTGATCGACGTCCTGCTGCAGGCGCTCGATCCGTTCCTGCCGGGCCGCGCGATCGCGCATTCCGGCGGCTCGGGCGGCAGCATCGTCGTCGCCTGGAAGGGCGACGACGGCATCCGCAAGCCGCGCGCCAATCAGTACGAGATCTTCGGCTCGGCCTATGGCGCCTCGTCCGGCGGCGACGGCGCCTCGGGCGCCAGCGTCCATCTCGCCAATTTGTTCATCGCCCCCGTCGAGATCATCGAATCCGAGTTCCCGTGCCGCATCACCCGGTTCGAGCTCAATCCCGACACGGGAGGCGCGGGAGAGTATCGCGGCGGGCTCAGCTTCGTCCGCCACTACACCCTCGAGGCGCCGGCGACGGTGGTCTACCGGTCGGACCGGGCGATCATCGCGCCCGCCGGGCTCGCCGGTGGGCGCGACGGCGGGCCGAGCCGTTTCGTCCTCGCGCCCGGCACGCCCGAGGCCCGCGTCATGCCGTCGTCGTGCCGGCTCGATCTCGATGCCGGGACGACGTTCGCGGTCCGGGGCGCGGGCGGCGGCGGTTACGGCGATCCCGCTCGGCGCGACCGCGAAAGGCTCGAACGCGACCTGGAAGAGGGATACGTTAGCCGTGAAGGCGCGCGCCGCGACTACGGCGACGACAGGACCTGAATCGAGAGGGAGAAAAGAAATGGGATTGACGCTACGCACCGTCACGCCGTCGCCGTTCGGGCGCAAGGTCCGGCTCGCCGCCGCCGTGCTCGGCATGACCGACGACATTGCCATCGAGGCGGCCGACACCATGGACCCCGAGGATTCGATCCGCGGCCAGAATCCGCTCGGCAAGATCCCGGCGCTGATCCTCGACGACGGCCGGGTGCTCTACGACAGCCGGGTGATCATCGAGTATCTCGACACGCTTGCCGGCGGCGGGCGGGTCATTCCGGCCGACGCGGATGCGCGGTTCCAGGCGCTGACCACCCAGGCGCTCGCCGACGGCATTCTCGATGCCGGGATCCTGATCGTCTACGAGGGCCGCTACCGGCCCGATTTAGATCCCTACCAGCCGTGGCTCGACTTCCAGCGCGGCAAGATCGAGCGCGCGCTGGATGCGCTCGCCGCCGCGCCGCCGCCGATCGAGCCCGTCACCGTCGGCGCCATCGGCGCGGCATGTGCGCTCGGCTACCTCGATTTCCGCGAGCAGGTCGACTGGCGATCGCGCAATCCCGAGCTGATCGCCTGGCTCGACGCCTTCGCCGCCGCCGTGCCCGCTTTCGACGCGACCCGGCCCGACGGCTGAGAGGCCGCTACACCTACGCCGCGTCGATATGGATGTGGACCGCCTCGGGGCCGTCGGTGATCTCGCGGCCGAGGACGCGGACCGCCTTCTCCGCCTCACCGACGGGATAGCCGTGGGTGCACAGCACCTGCAGCTTCTTCCAGTCGCGCCGGATCATGTCGATCGAGGTCTCGACCGAGAGCCAGCCCGACGACAGCACGCCGAGCATGGAGATCTCGTCGAGGATCAGGCGGTCGGAGACGAAGCCCTCGAGCGGTTTCTGGTTCTTGAGCCCGGCGACGACGATGGAGCCGCCGGGGCGCACCATGTCGAGCGCCTGGATCAGCGGCTCGGTCGAGAACGCCGACACGTCGAGCACGATGTCGGCGCGCTCGCCGCCGGTCAGGTCACGCACACGCTCGACCGGGTCCTCGCGATCGACGTTGATGGTGGCATCGGCGCCGAGCTCGGTGGCAAGGCTGAGGCGGAGGGCGTCGTCCTCCTTGCCGGTGATGATGATCTGCGCCGCGCCGGCCATGCGGGCGGCGAACACCGCGAGCAGGCCGCGCTGGCCGGGGCCGGTGATCACCACCTTGTCGCCCATCTTCATGTCGGGCTTTTCCAGCATCCAGCGGACGGCGTTGGATAGCGGATTGAAAAGACTCATCACGTCGGTCGGCACGTCGTCGGGCACCGGGTGGAGCCGCGCGCGCGGGTGAAGATACATGTGAGAGGCATAGCCGCCCCAGAGATGCGGCGGATCGGCGCAGCCCTTGCGGATGCCGTAGCCGAGGCCCGACTTGCACAGCACCGCGCGGCCGGCGTTGCACTGAAAGCAGCGCCCGCACGGGATCGAGGAATCGACCGTCACCCTATCGCCTTCCTTGACGCCCCATTCGCGCGCCGCGTCGCGCCCGAGCCGGTCGACATGGCCGAGGATCTCATGGCCCGGGATAATCGGGCGGGTATCCCACTTGGTCCCATCGAGATGGCCCGCGAACTGCTCGTAGTCGGTGCCGCACAGCCCCGCCGCCTCGACCCGTAACAGCCCTTCCTCGGGGCCGATGTCGGGAATATCGTACTCGCGGTAATCGAACGTGCGCGGCTCGGTCAGCACCGCCGCGAAGGCCTTTTCGGTCATCGGTCCGTTCTCCCGTTTAGTCGGCCCAGGTTCACTTGGCCACACCGGCCGATCACGCCGGCTCGTTGAATTATGCCCGCAAACTTGGGCGTCGGCCAGCGGCGGGCCGGAATCGGCGACGGCGCCCTTAACCGCCCTTCATCTCAACAAAGGCCATCTGCAAGGGGCCATCTTCGGCGTCGTCGAGCATCTGGTCGAGCGCCGGGAGGAAACCCATCTCCTCCTTCTGGATATGAAAGACCTCACGCTCGGCGACCTCGCCGCCGACGTCGTGAAGCTCGGCCCAGCTCTCGGCGGTGAAGCCGGCGGGCTTCGCCGCGGCGATGATCGCCACCAGACGCTCGGCCAGCGGACGGATGATCTCGTGCTCCTGGCGCAGCATCTCCGCGATCCCGGGGTCGGCGCGCTCGGCGAAAAGCGGAAACAGATGGGCCTCCTCGAAAGCGAAATGGTGGGTGATGTCGTCGCCGAGGGTCGCGGCGACGTCGTCGAGAGTCTTGGCGATACCGGCGTCGCCCGCGTCGGGCGGGCTGCCGGGGCCGTTCGCCGCCAGCACGGCCGCGAGCCTATCGAGCCGGGCGAGAGCGGTGACGTGCTCCTCGTGCAGGCTACGCAGGATACCGAGCCGAGGTGTGTACATGATCAGGGCCTTTCCTTGTCGATGGGAGTGCGCCCGGGGCCGTGGATCAGCCACCAGACGCGCAGCGCGAAGCCGGCGTAAATCGCCGCGCCGAGGAGACCGGCGATCCCGCCGATCCGGATGGGCAAGGCCATCTCGGTGGCGATACCGATCCCGACCAGCGTCAGGGCCAGGAGGTGGAGCGCGGCATGGGCGCGCAACCAGCTTTCCGGCGCCAATTCGCTCGGCCGTGGCGGCTTGGTGCCGGCGCCAGTGGCATTCATGGCGCCGAGAAAAGGCAGGATGCGTTGCAGGACGCCCAGCAGGAACGTCAGCAGCCAGCCGAACAGCGCCAGAAATACGAACATGCGCGGCCCGTCCATCTCCACCAGGTCGGCCGCCGTGGCCAGGCCGAGGATCAGGGCGGCGACCATGAACCCCCAGCCGACGTGCATGAGAACTCCCGATACGCCCAGATTCGTGCGCATGCCGGTCGTCAGGCAGCGTCGCATGCCGCGTAGATGAAGGGCGGCGCCGGCCAGCCCAAGGAGCGTGCCGGCCGAAGCGGCGACCGGCAGATCGTATCCAACGCCTACGATGCCGGCCGCGAGTCCGAGGCCGCAAAGCGCGAATACGGCGCGGGCCTCGCCCACTGGCACGCCCTGGGTGAGCGCGAACAGCGGCACCAGGACGTGACTGAAACCGAGCGCCAGCATGCCTATGAAGCCGAGACCGGCGACGATCACGTGAACGGCGGCAATGCGACCCCGCTGGTCCAGCAATCCGTGTCCCTCGTCGACGATCAGCGCAAGGCCGAGCGCCAGCGCCGCCAGCAGGAAGGCGAGCGCGGTCAATCCGAAAAGGGGCACGGGCTCGAAGGCGCGCGCGCGCCACAACACGTCGCCGACGAGTACGACGACCATACCGAGCCCGAGAGACACGCCAACGCCCCCCGCCGCCATGGCGAGGTGCTCGCCCGACACCATGCCCCATATCAAAACGGCGGTGCCGGGAATGAAAAACCAGGATGCGATCCGGGCGACCCTGGCGCTGCGCAGCGGCGTTCCCGTCGCCACCGGCAGCATCTGCAACGAGGCGCCCATGGCGGTCGTGGTGAGTACGCCCAGCGTCAGCCCGTGAAGCGCCGCCAGTGGCGGCCCGGAGCCACCGGCGAAGACGGCCATGTCGGATGGGAAACCCGCGATCAGTGCCCACATCACGACGTGAAAGACCTGCGCGGCGGCGAAATAGCGATACGGTATGGTGGGGTCCAGGAGCTGCCCCTGGGCACCCATGAGGACGGCGCCGGGAAAGCTCAACGGGCCGGATTCCCGCCCTGTGACGCGTCGCGGGCAAGGATCAGCAGCAGGCCGCCGTCCTTCGCGGGCTCCTTGGTCCACGACCATCCGCGCTCGATGAGCTCGGGATACAGGTTCACCGGATCGCGCGCGATCAGCACGCGAACCGTATCGCCGGTATCGGCGCGCTCGATCAGCTCGACCACGGCGACCAGCGGTTTGGGAGGCGTGTCGATGCCGCGCAGGTCAAGACACAACGCCCCGTCTTCCCTGAAAACGGGAACATCGCCGGCGACCGGCTTGCACTCGACTGTTTCCGACACGGTATCGGACTCCGATTTCGGGTCGCGGCGGGACAATATGGCCCGGGCACCGTCGGCGACGCCTTGATAAAGGTTAACGATCTCCCGACCGTGACCGGAAATCCGAGGACACACTATCTATTTTACGACGTGGAACAACCCGTTCGGCGCGGCTGGTCGGGCCAACGGCGAAGCGAGACAAGGTCCTGACCACGGTCGATGAGCGAAAAGGAACTCGCCGCTCGGGTCCCGGCCGATTTTTCCTACGCACATCCTCGGGAAATTAGTAACTGTCCCGGTTGTTCCACCAGCGCCAATACCTCGTTCTCTTCTTCCAAGAGCGGCAAGAACACCCCGAATGTCGTACCCCGGCCCACTACGCTCTCGACCTCGATCGCACCGCCATGCTTGGTGACGATTGCATGGATCATGGCGAGACCCAGTCCGGTCCCCTTGCCGACGTCCTTCGTCGTGAAGAATGGCTCGAAGATCCTGAGCATGGTTTCCTCATCCATGCCCGATCCATCGTCCCGGATCGAGAGCCGGGCATATGCCCCGCCGTCGAGCTGGGCGGTATTGCCTTTGAAGCCATCGTCGAACCGGACGGTCGCAAGACCGATGTCGAGCGTCCCCACCTTGCCGTCCAACGCATCCACCGCATTCGAAGCGAGATTGATCAGGACCTGATGGATCTGGGTTTCGTCGGCCGACACGAAGCAATGCTCGCGGTCCACCTCCGCCCGGATCACGGCCGTCGCCGGAAGGGTCGACTGCAGCAGCTCGATGACATCGTCGACGACATCGCCGAGATTGATATGCGCTTGCTCGGCTTCGTCGGTATGGCTGAATGCGAGTATCTTGTCGACCAGATGAGTCGCGCGGTCGCCGCTTTCCAACACCTTGTTCAGATTCGAATAGGCTCGGCTGTCCTCGGGGATCTCGCGCATGGCGAGCTCGGTGAGCCCCATGATCGGCATCAGCATATTGTTGAATTCGTGCGCCGTGCCGCCGGCGAGGGTGCCCAGGGCCTCCATCTTTTGGGCATGGCGAAGTTGTTGCTCGAGGGTCGATTTTTCCCTTTCGGCCCGTTTTCGCTCGGCAAGTTCCGACATCAGCGCCGCTTCTTTTTTTTCGAGATCCGCGACATAGAATTCGCGATTTCGCTCAAATTTTTTCAGTTCCTTCGCGATCTTGTGGCCGTAAAGCATGATGCAGAGGACCATCAGAACGATCGCCCCGCCGAGAAGAAATTCAAATCGACGCATATCCGTGGCGGCGGTGACTTGACCCTCGAAATGTTCTAATTGGAGACTGCGAACGACTTTGTTCATTGCGGCGATATTTCTGTTCACGTCGGCGTATTTGCGATCCATGGTCGCCATTCGGCGGCCCGCGGCTTCAAATTTTCCCTGCCTGAAATGAAGAAAAATAAGATCGGCCTCGGCTAGCATCGCGTCCATCGCCCGCTTGATCGTGTCGACACCGCTGTGCAGCCGCGCGGATATGGCTGACGCGGAATTAATCTCGATGGTGTGGTGGAGCAAACTCAATTGGCTTTGAAACTCCCCCAAGGCGGACTGTCGCCGGGACAGTTCCTTGTCCACGTCTCGTGTGTCGAAGACATCGTTGCCGGGCGCGTTCACGTCCAACGCGAACTGACCAAGATCGGCTAGCTCGGCGAGGATTTCGGCGTGCTGCTGATTGACATCGACCGAGCCCGTGTAGATGCCCATGATTCGATGGTTGAGGTAGAGACCGCCGCTGACCACCAACAGGTCGAAGGCGGCAAGGAAAAAATAGGCGATATGCCATTTCGGGCGGCGGGGAACAGCTTGGTTCGACATCGTCTATTTCGGCCTTCCGTGGATCCGCGGATCACGAGAAAACGCCCGGCGTCCGGCACGGCTCCATTGGCGCTACGCGATTCCGCTCACTCGACCAAACTAAGTCACAAGTAAAACACCCTTGAACTAAGATTTCATTACAAGTCTACTTTTAATATTTCGTATATCAGAAATTCTATAAACTAATAAAAGTATATTGATCTTAAGTACCAATAACCCAAGCATCGGTCACTGACGAATTCATACTATTCGAGAGTTCTTGGGGGGCTGTTGAGCATCGGGCTTGCATTGGCGGGCGCGATTTGGTCGAATTCGGATACGAACGATATTTCGTCGTCAATCAACAGGCAAAGTAAGGGGAGGATATGACACATCTTCGACAAGCGGCGCTGGCCGCAACGGTCTCGGTCATGGCCGCAACCATCGCCATGGCCGGTGCGGCGACGCCGGCGGCGGCCGACGCGGTGGCGGATTTCTACAAGGGACGGGCGGTGACCATCCTGGTAGTGTCGGGCTCGGGCGGGCTGAATGCGCTTTACGCGCGGACCGTCGGCGACCGCCTCGGCAAGCACATCCCCGGCAACCCCAAGGTCATCTACCAGTACAAGCCGGGCGGTGGCGGGCTCAAGGGCGCCAACTACTGCTATACCGCCGCGGCCAAGGACGGCAGCGTGCTGTGCCAGGTGCTCAACCCGCTCGGGCTGATGCAGATGATCCGGCCCAAGGGCGTCAAGTACGACGCCGGCAAGTTCACTTATATCGGCAGCGCCGGCGACCAGAACGGCTCATTCGCGATCTGGCACACGGTCCCGGCCAATAAGCTCCTCGACCTCAAGAACGTCGAGGTCAACTTCGCCGGCACCGGCAAGGGCTCGGAATCCTACTACGACCCGGCGATGGTCAACGCCCTGTTCGGCACCAAGATCAAGATGGTCATGGGCTACAAGGGCGGCGGCCAGCTCGACCTGTCGCTGGAGCGCAAGGAAACGCTCGGCCGCGCCGGGCCGCTGATCTCGTGGATCGTGCGCAAACCCCATTGGCTCAAGGAAGGCAAGCTCCGCCTGCTCGCCCAGGTCGGCCTCAAGAAGGAGGCGGGCTACGAGCAGGTGCCGCTGCTGACCGAGTTCGCCCGCAATGACGACGAGCGCGCCATGCTCAAGCTGATCTCGTCGCGCTCGGCGATCGGCCGGCCCATCGCCGCGCCGCCCGGCGTCCCGGCGGAGCGCATCGCCGCGCTGCGCAAGGCGTTCGTCGACACCATGAACGATCCCGAGTTCCAGGCCGACGTCAAGAAGCGCCGGCTGCTCAACGCGTGGCGCTCCGGCGCCGACGTGCAGCGGATCATGGCCGGCATGCTGGCCACGCCCAAGGTGTTGATCAACCGGACGCGCGAGACGCTGGGGTTCCCCAAGTAGGCGGGAACCCGATTAGAAGTCTCCCTCTCCCCCGGTGGGGGAGAGGGTTTCGAACATAAGAATCGAACCGCGAACTCGCAGGCAGCTGATACGGGGTAGAGACGCCATGTTCGAGGACTTCGACGCCAGGAACCTGATGGGGATCGAGGACCGAGTGGTCATCGTGACAGGCGGCGGCAAGGGCATCGGCGGCGTCTATTGCCGGCGCTTCGCCGAGGCCGGGGCGCGGGTCGTGGTCGCCGATATCGACCCCGAGGCGAACGAGACCACCGCCGCCGAGATCGAGGCGGCCGGCGGGCGCGCGGTGCCGGTGGCGACCGATGTGGCCGACGAGGCGGCGTGCCAGCGCATGGCCGAGACCGCGATTTCGGCCTACGGGCGGATCGATGCGCTGATCAACAACGCGTCACTGATGAGCGTGCTGCCGCGCGGCGCCTGGCACGAGATCGACGTCGAGCGCTGGGACCGGGTGATGGGCGTGAACGTGCGCGGCGTCTTCCTCGCCTGCCGGGCGGTGTTCCCGGCGATGAAGGAGAAGGGCAAGGGCAAGATCGTCAACATCTCGTCCAGCCGGTTCTGGGAGGGAACGCCCAACCGGCTCGACTACTCGACCTCGAAGGGCGCGGTGATCGGGCTGACCCGCTCGCTGGCGCGCGAGTTGGGCGAGTTCAACATCACCGTCAACGCGATCACCCCGGGGTTCACCCTGTCCGACACCCAGGTCGCCTCATCGGGCGACTACGCGCGCCAGAACGCGCCCGACGAGCAGAAGGCGATCAAGCGCCACCAGTACCCCGAAGATCTGGTCGGCGCGGTGATGTTCCTGGTGTCCGACGGCAGCGATTTCATCACCGGCCAGACCCTCAACGTCGACGGCGGGCGAAGCATGCATTGATGGAGGGTGTTATGGCAGACGCGTTGGAGGGCATCGGCGGCGACATCGCCGAGGACACCGTGATCCCCGCGCGGGGCTCATGGAGCCGGCGCATCGAGCAGGGCCAGACGCTTCGGATCATCGATCTGGAGGGCCGTCAGGCGGTCGATTTCCTGTGCTACAACGCGGCCGACCACGATGACCGCTACGCCGCCGCCGACACCATGAAGATCAACGAGACCGGGATCTTCCTGACCACCGGCACGGTGCTCTACAGCGTCGGGCTGACGCCTTTGTTGACCATCACGGCCGATACTTGCGGCAGGCACGACACCATCGGCGGGTGCTGCTCGAACGCCCTCAACGCGTTTCGCTACGGCGCCGAGCCGGGAGCCAACTGCCGCGACAACTTCCTTGCCGAGCTCACGAGACACGGCATGGCCGAGAACGACATGGCGGCCAACATCAACTTCTTCATGCACGTGCCGGTCGGGCCGGACGGCGGCATGGACATGGGACCGAGCATCTCGAAACCCGGCGATCGCGTCGACCTCAGGGCCGAGACCGACGTGTTGGCGGTGATCTCCAACTGCCCGCAGATCAACAACCCGGTCAACGACTACAACCCGACGCCGGTCCGGGTGATCGTGTGGCGCGGGCCGTAAGCGGGGACCACGATCGGGACGCCGACTGATCGAGACCTGACGCAGGACACATACAAATCCGGTTTATCTGGGTACGATACTCATTCTTTGATTCTGGGATGCCGGGCTGGTATCGCTCGGGGATGAAGGATCGGTTGGAAACGACGCTGGACAGGGTGAGCACATGACAGGGACGAGCGGCTACGGCGCGTATCCAGCGCCGCACAAGGACCTCCGCGAGTGGATCGAGCGGGTCGACGGCATCGGAGAGCTGTTGCGGGTCGACGGCGCCGACTGGAACCTCGAGATGGGCTCGATCGCCGAGATGATCTACCACGCCAAGCCCGACAACCCGCCGGCGATCCTGTTCGAGAACATCCCGGGCTACCCGGAGGGCCATCGTGTGTTGTCGGGCGCGACCAATTCGCAGCAGCGGCTCGCGCTCACCCTCGGCCTGCCCAAGCCCGACAACCCGCTCGATGTCGTCCGCTCCTACCGCGAGCGGCTCGATAACTTCGAGGAGATCCCGCCGCGCGAGGTCAATACCGGCCAGGTGATGGAGAACGTCGACCGAGACGAGGCGGTCGATCTGTTCAAGTTCCCCGTGCCCTTCCTGCACGAGGAGGACGGCGGGCGCTATTTCGGCACCGGCGATCTCGTCATCATGCGCGATCCCGAGACCGGCTGGGTCAACCTCGGCACCTACCGGGCGATGGTGCACGACAAGAACACGCTGGGTCTGTGGATGTCGCCCGGCAAGCACGGCCGCCACATCCGCGAGAAGTTCTTCAAGGACGGCAAGCCGTGCCCGGTCGCCATCAGCGTCGGCCACGATCCGCTGCTGTTCCTGTCGGCCGGCAACGAGGTCGACTTCGAGACTTCGGAGTTCGCCCATGCCGGCGGCCACCGCGGCCGGCCGTTCGACGTCACCGGCTCCGAGCTCCACGGCCTGCCGATCCCGGCCGACGGCGAGATCGTGCTGGAAGGCGAGATCCTGCCCGACGAGTTGCGCCCCGAGGGCCCGTTCGGCGAGTGGACCGGCTACTACGCCTCCAAGGTGCGCGAGGACTACGTGGTCCGCGTCCGCCGCGTCTACTACCGCAGCGACCCGATCCACACCATGGCGCGGCCCGGCCGGCCGCCGTCGGACTACTCGTTCTCCAAATGCGTCGTCAAATCGGCGCTGATCTGGGAGGACATCGAGCGCGCCGGCTTGCGCGGCGTCGAGGGCGTCTGGTGCATGGAGCCGGGCGGCGGGCGGTTGTTCAACGTGGTCTCGATCAAGCAGGCCTTCGCCGGCCACGCCAAGCAGGCGCTGCTGCTGACCGCCGGCGCGCACGCCGCCAACTATTTGGGGCGCTTCGTCGTCGTGGTCGACGAGGACATCGATCCGACCAACATCCACGACGTGACCTGGGCAATGGCGTCACGCTGCGATCCCGATCAGGACATCGACATCATCCGCAACGCCTGGTCGGGGCCGTTGGATCCGCGGAAGAAGGTCGGCGACAACTTCAACAGCCGCGCCCTGGTCGACGCCTGCCGGCCCTACGACTGGATCGACGAGTTCCCGCACGTCGCCGAGGCCAGCCCCGAGGAGCGCGAACGCACGCGAAAGAAGTTCGGCTATTTGCTGGATAAGCTCTGAGATCGGCCGAGAGGCTAATGGTGCGACCGACACAAATAAATCTCCCTCTCCCCACCGGGGGAGAGGGTCGGGGTGAGGGGGAGCGCGTCAGCGTGTCAAAAGACTCTTTTCGCCGCCCGACGGCGGCCACCCCCTCACCCGGCGCGCTATGCGCGCCACCCTCTCCCCCGGAGTGGAGAGGGTACCAGGCGTCGGAATAGATCCATTTGGCCATGCCGGTTCCGCCCTACAGCATCGGGATCGACACCGGCGGGACATTTACCGACCTGGTGAGGATCGACGGCGCCGGCCGGCTGAGCTTCGAAAAGTCGTTCTCGACCCCCGACGCGCCGGAGGATGCGGTATTCGACGTATTGCGCCGACTGGCGACAGATGAATCGACCAACCTGCGGGACCTCCTCTCCAACACCACGCGCTTCGGCCACGGCACCACGGTCTCGACCAATGCGCTGATCCAGCGCCGTGGCGCGCGCGTCGGGCTGATCACCACGCGCGGCTTCGAGGATACGTTGATCATCGCGCGTGGGCCGGTCGGGCGCGCCGGCGGCCTGCCCCAGTCGCTGGCGATGGACTTCCTGCACACCGAGCAACCCGCGCCGCTGGTTCCCAAGGCGCTGACCCGGGGCGTCGGCGAGCGCGTCACGGCGACCGGCGAGGAGCTTGCCCCGGTCGATCCGGAAGACGCGCGCCGCGCCATCGCTGAGCTTGTCGATCTCGGCATCGAGAGCCTCGCGGTCTGTCTGCTGTGGTCGTTCCGCGACCCGGCCCACGAGCGCGAGATCGCGGCAATCGCGGCCGAGGTCGCGCCCGATCTCGGCGTCAGCCTGTCGTCGGACGTCGCGCCTCGCATGGGCGAGTTCGAGCGCGCGGTGACGACGGTGGTCAACGCCTATGTCGGGCCGCTGACCGAACGCCACCTCGGCGCGCTGCAAGCCGGCCTTGAGACGGAAGGGCTGGCCCAGCCGATCCAGGTCATGAAGTCGTCGGGCGGGGTGACGCTGCCGGCCGGCGTCGCCGACCAGGCGGTCTCGATCATCAACTCGGGGCCCATCGGCGGGCTGGTGGCGGCGCGCCATCTCGGCCGTCTCCTGGGCCACGACAACGTGATCACCGCCGATATGGGCGGCACCAGCTTCGACGTCGGGCTGGTCGCCGGCGGCGCCTTCGAGGACGACGCGACGCCGTTCCTCGACCAGGGCCTGCCGGTGCTGACACCCTCGGTCAAGGTCGTCACCATCGGCGCCGGCGGCGGCTCCATCGCCGCGACCGACGGGCATCGCCTGACGGTGGGTCCGGCGAGCGCGGGCGCCGATCCGGGTCCGGCCTGCTACGGAAGGGGCGGCGTCGCGCCGACGGTGACCGACGCGCTGGTCGCGCTCGGCATCATCGATCCCGGCAACTTCTTCGGCGGCCGCCATGCGCTCGACGCGGACCTCGCGCGGACGGCGATCGAGAGCCATGTCGCGCGCCCGCTGGCGCTCGAACCCACCGAGGCCGCCGCCGGCATCTACGAGGTGGTGACGGCCAGGATGGCCGATCTCATCCGCAAGGTCTCGATCGAAAGCGGCAACGACCCGCGCGAATTCTGCCTGTTCGCCTATGGCGGCGCGTCGGGCGCCCATTGCGCCGAGTTCGCCGCCCGGCTCGGCATCGGCCGCGTGATCGTGCCCTACGCGGCGCCGGTGTTCTCGGCGCTCGGCATCGCGCTCACCGACCTGCAATACGCCCATGTGCGCTCGGAGCCCGCGCCGCTCGACGACAGGCCGGAGACCCTGGAGGCCGTCAACGCTGCCTTCGCCGACGTCGAGGCACGGGCGCGCGACGACGTCGCGGCCAGCGGCCATGCCGTCGAGGACGCCGAGATGGGCTATCGTATCGACATGCGCTATCGCGGCCAGATGAACGAGGTCTCGCTGCCATGGCCGGCCGGCCGGCTCGACGCGGCAACGGTGGCGGAGCTGCGCGATGCGTTCGAGGCGCTCTACCAGCGCCGCTTCGGCGCCGGCACCATCCGCCGCGAGACCCCACTCGAGCTGATCGGCTTCCGCGCCGAGGCGGTGCTGGAGACCGAAAAACCAGGTCTCGCGGTGATCGAGCGCACTGGCGCTGCCGCGCCGGAGCGGCGCCGCGCGGTCTATCGGCGCGGCGACGGCTGGCTCGACGCGCTGGTGGTCGATTTCGACGGCCTCGCGCCGGGCCGCCGGATCGACGGCCCCGCCGTGATCGAGCGCGATTCGACGACGGTCTGGCTGCCGCCGGGTGCTACCGGCGAGCTCGACGCATACGGCAACCTGGAGATCCGAACCGGTGCCTGAGCCATGACCGACAGCGATCTCGACCCCATCACCTTCGAGGTGATCAAGCACCGCCTGTGGCAGATCAACGACGAGCAGGCGATCGCCATCAAAACCATCTCGGCGTCGCCCATCGTGGTCGAGGGCAACGACTTCAACGTCGGCCTGTTCACCGCCGACGGCCAGGTGGTAACGGCGGGCATCGGCTCGGTGGTCCATGTCACGACCATGGGCGATGCGCTGCGCTCGATCATCGCCGAGGCCGGGCGCATCCGCGACGGCGACGTGTTCCTGACCAACGATCCGTTCCTCGGCGCGCTGCACCAGAACGACGTGGTGATCGCCGCGCCCCTGTTCCGCGGTGAAGACATCTTCATGTGGATTGGCAACGTGCTCCACCACCCCGACGTCGGCGGCGTCGACGAGGGCAGCTTCTGCATCAACGCGCGCACCATCTACCAGGACCCGCCGCGCTATTTCCTCAAGATCGTCGACCGGGGCGAGCTGTCGAGCGAGGTCGAGCGCACCTTCGTCACCAACTCGCGCCTGCCCGACATGGTGGCGCTCGACCTGCGCGCCCAGATCGGCGCCATCAACGTCGCGCGATCGCGCCTCACCGAGCTTCTCGACGAGCGCGGCGAGGATCTGGTGCGCACCGTCATGGCGCGCTCGATCGACGTCGCCGAGGCCCAGCTCCGCGAGCGCATCCGCGCCATGGCCGAGGGCTCGTGGACCGGCATCGCCTACATGGACGGCGACCGGGTCGGCTCGGACCGCATCCACGAGGTGCGCGTCAGGCTCACGCGCGACGGCGAGACGCTGCATTTCGACTACACCGGCTCCTCGCCCCAGGTCGACGCCGCGGTCAACGCCACGCTTCCGGCCACCGTCTCGGGCTCGGCGGTGCCGCTGTTCAGCTTCCTTTGCCAAGGCGATATCGACTGGAACGAGGGGCTCAGGCGCTGCCTTCGCGTCACCGCGCCCGAGGGCACGGTGGTCAACGCGACCTTTCCGGCGCCGGTCTCGATCTCGACCGTCGGGTTCCGCTGGCTAGTCACGGTGGCCGCGTCCCAGGCGATCGCCAAGATGTTCAACGCGTCCGAGGGATTTCGCGATCGGGTGTGCCCGTCGTGGAACGTCTCGTCCAACTGCAACAACCTGTTCGCCACGACCGACGACGGAAGGCGCGTCGGTGCGCTGCTGTCGGATCACCGGGGCTCGGGCGCCGGCGCGCGCTCGTTCGCCGACGGGTTCAGCCACGCCGGCACCATCACCTCGTTCGCCGGCAGCCTCGGCAATGTCGAATCGACCGAATGGAAGCTGCCGCTGCTCTACGTCTATCGCCGCCAGCTCCGCGATTCGGGCGGGCCCGGCATGTATCGCGGCGGGTTGACCTCGGCGGTAGCGCTCACGCCCTACGGCGCCGATCAGGTCGTGTTCAAGTCGACCAACACCGCCGGCACCGACCAGACCAACGCCCATGGCATCGACGGCGGCTATCCCGGAGCCGGCTCGCAGGTCGGGCTGATCCGGGACTCCGCCGTCTGGGACCGCATCGCCGCCGGCGCGCCGCCCCTCGACGACGAGGATTTCGGCGCCCCGATCGAGTACCTGCCGTCCAAGGCCGAGGGCGTGCTCGGGCGCGGCGATGCGTTCGTATTCTATGCCGCCGGCGGCGGCGGATACGGCGATCCGCTCGACCGTGATGCCGAGGCGGTCGCCCGCGACGTCGCCGAGGATTGGGTCTCGCCCGAGCGCGCGCGATCCGACTACGGCGTCGCGATCACCGACGACGGCGCCGTCGACGCGGCGGCGACGGAGGCGCTTCGCACCGAGATCCGGGCGCAACGAAAACAAGGCCGGCCGGGAACGTGGGCACTGGAGGACCGGGTCGCGGGCGATGGCGAGACGCGCATCGGCGAAAACGTGATGGCGCGGGACGGCGGCCTGGCATGCCGGCGCTGCGAGACGATCTTGACCGGCGCGTCGGGTCGTGTCGTCGAGGCAACGGCGCCGCTCGCCAAGGCGGGCCCGTGGATCGCGCTGCGCTGGGGCGGCGACAGCCCCAACTTCGCGCTCGCCGAGATCGCCTGCCCCGGCTGCGGCACGCTGCTGTCGGTAAGCGAAGTGCGTATGTGACCGGAACGCACACGGGTCCCTCCCTCTCCCCCAACGGGAGAGGATTCTCAACGCCGATATCGAACCGGCTAGATCGCCTCGACGCACTTGGCGAGGGCGTCGGAGACCGCGCGTTCGACCGCGTCCTCCTCGCCGGTGCCGGGAGCGTCATCGGCTCGAAACGAGAACGGGATGCCGTCGGCCGAGCCGATGGTCTCGTGCCGTACCGAAATCGGGTCGATCCGCGCTCGGCCCAAACGGGCCAGGTCGATCCCGTGGTCGGCGACGGTCAGTCGGCAGCGCACCACCATGTCGGCGCCGTCGCGCCGGCGCTCGACGATTTCGTGGCGCCAGCGGTCGCCGAAGCGCTCGTCCAGGATCCGGCGTGGGCCTGACGGCGCCCGCGCCGGCGGCGGTGGAACCGGACGGGTCGGGCCGGAAGCAGGTCGCGAAGGTGCCGCCCGATCGGGCGCGGCGGCCGGGCGGTAGCGGTCGCCGGCGGCGCCATCGTGGAGCCGGTCCAGCCGGTCCCGGTTGCGCGCCAGCATCGCATCGAACGGGGAGGAATATTCGGAACCCTTGCCGGCCGCCATGGTGATCCCTCAGCCCTCGGCGCGCGCGTCCTGGTTCCACCACTGGCGGAACGATTCGGCTGCCTGGCCCGCGAACCCGCCCGAGCCGCCGACCGAGGCGACGTAATCGAGCGCCTCGCGGGTCGAAATCACGTCGCCGTACTTGGCGTCGATATCGAACAGATTGGCCTCGTGCGGTCCCTGGGCACGATCGCCGACCGCGTCGGCCACCACCGCGGTGTGATAGCCGTACTGCATCGAATCGATCGCCGAGGCCCGGATGCAGCCGCTCGTCGTGCAGCCCGTCATGACGACTGTGTCGACCCCGCGCGATTTGAGAAAACCATCGAGATCGGTACCGAAGAAGGCGCTGGCCTGCTTCTTCTCGATGACGGTCTCGTTCGCCTGCGGGCGGAGGCGCGCATCGACCTCGACCATCGGCGTGCCCTGTTTCAGGATCTCGAGCGACGGCACCTTGCGCAGCCACATGCCGGCGTCGCGGAGGTCGGGGCGGTAGGCGACCGTGGTGTAGATCACCGGAAGTCCGGCGCCGCGAAACGCGTCCAGTATCTTGCCGGTTTCGTGGATCTCGTGACCCAGCACGCCGCCGAGCGGCGTCGACGGGTCGGTGAAGCCATTGATAAAATCAACGATCAGCAATACCGGCCGGGCGCCGAAGCCGCAGCGCGCCGCGAGGCCTTTCTTCCGATAGTCGTCATATGTCCGCCGTTGAGAATCGTCCATGGTGCCTCCCGCCTCGTTCCTCGCCGATCCGCCACTGTCGGCCAATTTGGTACCACCTGTCGGTCTTCCGATCAATGCGAGCGCGCAACCGTCGTGCGTCCGGGTTGAACTCGCCCATCGGGGGCCGTAAGAACGATGACAATCAAGGTCTGGGGAGGATTTTCGATGACCAACGAATCGCACGCCTCGTCGATCGGGCCACGCTATCGACCGCGCCCGATGCCCGGCATGGGGCGGCCGGGCCCGGCGTCGGGGCCGGCGCGCCGGCTCGCGAGCGCCGGCGGCGAGAAGGAGATCCTGTGCGCCTTCGGCGTCGACGTCGACGCGGTGGCGGGCTGGCTCGGCTCCTACGGCGGCGAGGACTCGCCGTGCGACATCTCGCGCGGCATGTTTTCGGGCGAGGTCGGCACGCCCCGCCTGGTCCGGCTGTTCGACCGGCTCGGCATCAAGACCACATGGTTCATCCCCGGTCATTCGATCGAGACCTTCCCCGATCAGTGCCACATGGTCGTCGATGCCGGCCACGAGATCGGCATGCACGGCTATTCGCACGAAAACCCCATCGCCATGACGCCGGAGCAGGAAGAGGCGGTGATGGACAAGTGCATCGACCTCATCGACCGGCTCTGCGGGCGCCGGCCGACGGGCTACGTCGCGCCATGGTGGGAATTCAGCCCGGTGACCAACGAGCTGCTCCTGAAGAAGGGCATCAAGTACGACCACAGCCTGATGAACGATGATTTTCATCCGTTCTACGTCCGGGTCGGCGATTCGTGGACGCCGATCGACTACTCGCGCCACCCCGACGAGTGGATGCGCCCGCTGGTGCGCGGCCGCGAGACCGACCTGATCGACATCCCGGGCAACTGGTATCTCGACGACCTGCCGCCGATGATGTTCATCAAGAGCGCGCCCAACAGCTTCGGCTTCGTCAACCCGCGCGACATCGAGGAGCTGTGGCGCGACCAGTTCGACTGGGTCTACCGCGAGTACGACTACGCGGTGTTCACCATGACCATCCACCCCGACGTCTCGGGCCGGCCGCAGGTGCTGCTGATGCTGGAGCGCGTGTTCGAGCACATCGCGAGCCACGCCGGGGTCCGCTTCTGCACCTTCGACGAGATCGCCGACGACTTCCGCGAGCGCTATCCGCGCGAGGCCGGTGTCGGCATCGGCGCCGGGTAGGCCAGCCATGTGCAGCCTGTGCGGCGTCCTCGGCGAACGCCATTGGACCGACAGCGCGAGCCACGCCGGCGCGTTTCCCAACCGCGCCGAGACCACGCGGCGCGCCGAGCGTCAGCGCCGGACGCGCCTCGCCAACGCGGTGCTCGGCCATTACGGCCTCGCGCTGACCGATTGGACCGGCGCGTCATACGTGCTGGCGACACGCACCGGGCGAACCGCCATGGTCGCCAACCTGACCGAGCTGTGGGCGGCGGCCGAGGACCTGACCGGCGGGACGTGCGACCCGCTCGACGAGGCGCTGCTCGCCCGGCTCGGCGGCTGAGCGTCATGGCCGACTATTCCGACCTCATTCCGATCGACGTCATCACCGGTTTTCTCGGCAGCGGCAAGACGACGCTGCTTCAGCGCCTCCTGGTGGCGCCCGCCATGCGCGATGCCGCGGTACTGGTCAACGAGTTCGGCGAGGTCGGCCTCGACCACCACCTGATCAGCCATGCCGACGAATCGACCGTGCTGCTCGACAACGGCTGTCTGTGCTGCGCCATGCGGGAGGACGTTCAGGTGACGCTTCGCGAGCTGTTCTCACGCCGCGAGCGCGGTGAGATTCCCCGCTTCCGCCGCGTCGTCATCGAGACCAGCGGGCTTGCCGATCCGGTGCCGATCGCGTTCACGCTGATCAGCGAGCCGGTCCTCCAGCACCATTTCCGGCTCGGCCGCATCGTCACCGTGATCGATGCGGTGAATGGCGCGGCTCAGCTCGCCCAATTCCCCGAAGCGGTCAAGCAGGCCGCCGTCGCCGATCGGATCGTGCTGACCAAGACCGATCTCGCCGAGGCGTCCGGCACCGCTGCTCTTCGCCAACAACTCGGCCGTCTCAACCGCTCGGCGCCGCTATCTGATGCCGCCTCGCCCGACTTCGATCCCACGGGGCTGATCGTCGAAGGTAATGGCGAGCGCCGCGAACCGCCCGACTGGCTGGGCGCCGCAATCGAGTCACGAGACGATGATCCGCACGCCGAGCATACCCACGGCGTCTCGTCGTTCTGCCTGACGTTCGACGACGCGCTCGACTGGACCGCGTTCGGCGTCTGGCTGACCATGCTGCTCAACCGTCACGGCGATCGGGTGCTGCGCGTCAAGGGCATGCTCCATGTCGCGGGCGCCCCCGACCCGGTGCTGATCAACGGCGTCCAGCACATCGTCCATCCGCCGGAGCATCTGGGCGATTGGCCCGACGACGACCGCCGCTCGCGCCTCGTCTTCATCGTCAAGGACATGGACCGCGAGCCGATCGAGCGCTCGCTCGCGACATTCAACGCACTGGCCAATCCGAGCCAGGCCCGGTCGCCCGCGTTCGCGTCGACGGGTCGGAGCGCGGATTGTTCGTGACGGCTACATTGCGCCGCCTTGCCGCGTTGCCCGACGCGGTGCGGGGCGCGCTGTGGATGTCGGCGGCGTCGTTGTTCTTCGCCGTCATCTACGTCGTCATCCGCCGACTGACTCAGACGGTGCCGATCCAGGAGCTGGTGCTGCTCCGGGCTCTCTTGGGAATCGCCTTCATGGCGCCGTGGCTGGTGCGCGCAGGCCCCGCCGGGCTCAGGACGGGGCGGCCGTGGATATATGTCTGGCGCACGGCTCTGAGCTATTCCGGCATGCTGTGCTGGTTCTATGCGCTCGCCAACATGCCGCTGGCCGACGCGACGTCGCTGATGTTCACACTGCCGCTGTTCACCGTTCTGCTGGCCGCGACGTTCCTGGGCGAGCGCGTCGGCGTCGATCGCTGGATGGCGACGGCCGTCGGCTTCGCCGGCGCGCTGATCATCATCCGCCCCGGTTTCGTCGAGGTCGGTCTGGCCGCCGGCGCCGCGCTCTACACCGCGCTGTCCTACGCCGGCAGCGGCGCCATGACCAAGGCGCTGGTGCGCACCGAGAGCCCCAACGCGGTGGTGTTCTTTACCTTCGCCCTTCTCGCCGTCGTCTCGGTCGGCCCAGCCGTCGTGGTGTGGCAGACGCCGGTTTGGGAAGACGTCTCGTGGATCATCCTGTTTGGCGTCCTGTCGGCGGTGGCGACCCAGTGCGTCACGCGTGCGTTCGCGGCGGCGCCGGCGAGCGTGGTCGTGCCGTTCCAGTTCCTCAAGCTTCCCTTCGTCGCGGTCATCGCCTTTCTGTGGTTCGCCGAACCGCCCGATCCGTGGACCTGGCTCGGCGCGCTGGTTATCTTCGCCAGCACCTACGCCATCGTCCGCCGCGAGGCCGCCTCGGCCACCGCCCCGCCGTCGCCCTCTACGTCGGGATAACCCTATGTGACGCCGTCGTCAGGCCGGATCGCGCGGGATATGGCGCAAAAGCTCTCGACATCGAGCTCCTCGGCGCGCGCGGTGGGCGGGATCTCGAGCCGTTCCAGAACCGGCACCGGATCGTCGAACAGGGCTTTGAGCGACGAGCGCAGCATCTTGCGGCGCTGGCCGAACGCGGCGGCCGTGACACGCTCGAGCTCGGTCATGCGGGCCGGCGCGAGCGGCTGGGGCCGGGGTGTCAACTGGACCACCGTCGACGTGACCCGGGGCGGCGGAACAAAGGCCTGGGGCGAGACGTCGAACAACAATTCGACCTCGCACCGCCAGGCCGCGATCACCGACAGCCGGCCGTAGGACGCGCCGCCGGCGCGCGCGGCGAGGCGTTGAGCGACCTCTTTCTGGAACATCAGGGTCATGGACAGAAAGGCGTCGGCGTGGCGCAACCATCCGATGAGCAGGGGTGTCGCCACGTTGTAGGGCAGGTTGGCGACGATGCGGGCCGGCGCGCCGCCGGCGAGCCCGACCACGTCGATCTCCAGCGCATCGCCGTGTATCACTTCGAGGCGGCCGCCCGAGGTGGCGTCGAGCTCGGCCAGCGCAGCGATGCAGCGGCTGTCGCGCTCGACCGCGATGACGCGCTCCGCGTCGGTCTCCAGAAGCGCCCGGGTCAGGCCACCGGGCCCGGGCCCGATCTCGATCGCGGTTACCCCGGCCATGTCGCCGGCCGCGCGGGCGATGCGGCGCGTCAGGTTCATGTCGAGCAGGAAATGCTGGCCGAGCGACCGGCGCGCCGCCAGGCCGTGGCGTCCGATGACGTCGCGCAGCGGCGGCGGCTCAGGCAACGGCGGCGCGCACCGCCTCGCGACGGCGGGCCATGTCGTGGGCCAGGCCGAGCGCGGCGACGAGGCTCGACGGGTCGGCGCGCCCGGTGCCCGCGATGTCGAACGCCACGCCATGATCGGGCGAGGTGCGGACGAACGGCAGTCCCAGCGTGATGTTGACGCCGTTGGCGAAGTCGACTGTCTTGAGCGGGATCAGGGCCTGGTCGTGATACATGCAGATCACCGCGTCGTAGCCTTGCCGCGCCCGGTCGTGGAATAGCGTGTCGGCCGGCAACGGCCCGCGCACGTCCAGGCCGTCGGCGGCGAGCCGGGCGACGGCGGGCTGGATGATGTCTATTTCCTCGCGCCCAATGTGGCCGCCTTCGCCGGCATGCGGGTTGAGCGCCGCGACCGCGATCGCCGGGCGCCGGATGGCGAAGTCCTCGATCAGCGCCGCCGCCGTCACCCGGGCGCAATGGACGATCGAGCCGGCATCGAGCCCGGCGATCGCCTCGGCCAAGGCGACATGGATCGTCACCGGAACCACGCGCAGCCCTTCGCAGGCCAGCATCATCACCGGGGCTTGGTCGAGCCCGGACAACGCGGCGAGAAACTCCGTGTGCCCCTTGTGGCCGAATCCGGCGTCGTACAGGCTCTCCTTGTGGATCGGATTGGTCACCAGCGCCGCCGCGCGTCGGTCCCGAACCAGGCCGGTGGCGATCTCGATCGAGGCGAGCGTCGCAGCCGCGCGGTCGAGCCCGATCGGAAGGGGAAGCACCGGAAGCGCCGAGGCGAATACGGCGGGCGCTTGTTCCGGCGCGTCGATGGCCCGGACGGCCGCATCGAGGCCGAGACGTTGGGCGAGAGCGGCGAGCCGGGGCGGATCGTCGACCACGAAGAAGCACGGTGTCTCGGGGTCGCGACGGCGCCACGCCATCAGCGTGATGTCGCCGCCGATGCCGGCCGGATCTCCCCTCGTCAGCGCCAGCGGGCGACTCGACCGGGCGTCGGTCACGTACGGATATCCACGACGGCCGCGCGGCGGACGTCTCGCAGGTAGCGGCGCGACATCAGCTCGAGCCGTCGGTTGGTCAGCTGATCGACCACGGCGGCGCGCGAGGGAAGCTCGAACTTCGGCTCGACGCGCTCGCAGACCATCAGCAGCATGACACCGTCGGAGGTCTTGACCGGCTTGCTGGCCCGGCCGAGCGGAAGCCCGTCGATGGCGGCGCGGATGTCGATCGTCAGGTCGGAATAGGCGAACTTGCCAAGATTGGGCGGGCGCGGCGACCGCACCTCCTGGGCAACCGAGTCCATATCCTTGCAGCCGTCGACGGCACCGCCCACGGTTTTCGCCAGATCGACCTGGGCGCGGGCCTCCTCGGGCGACGCGCCGCCGGGCACTGGAAAGAAGATCTGCTTGAGGATGACGACGGTCTCGCTGGATCCCTTGGCGGCGATCTTCCGCTTGTCGCGGAACAGATAGATACGGAACCCCGTGACCGTGCGTATCGGATCGGAGACCTGGCCCTTCTGCAGGGTGGATACGATCCGCAGCGCCTCGGGATCGAGCTGGGCGCCTCTGACCCAGCCCAGGTCGCCGCCGACGGCGGCGGTCGCGCTGTGTGAGAATTGGCGAGCCAACGCACTGAAGCGTGCTCCTTGGCGCGCCTGCTCGACCAGCCGCTCGGAGTTGCGCTTGGCTTCGCTTTCCTCGTCGGGAACATCGAACGAGACGAAAATCTCGGCCAGCCGGAATTCGTCTTGGCCCTGGCCGGCCTTGAGCCGGTTGAGAACCTCCTCGACCTCTTCCTCGCCGACATTGACCCGCGGGCGCAGCCGACGCCGAACCAGCTTGCTCCACGCGATATTGGCTCTCAGCTGGTCGCGAACCGTCTCGACCTCGATTCCGGCGCGCCGCATGAAGCCTTCGAAGCCGCCGGCGGAAAGCTTGTTCTGTTTTTCTATGGCGGCGACGGCCCTGCCCATGTCGCGCTTGCTAACCGAGACGTTGCGGCGCTTTGCCTCCTGCAGCCGAAGCCGTTCGTCAATCAGGGACTTCAACACCCGGGGCGCCAGCCGGCGTCGCACCTCGGGTGAATCGCGCAATCGGGTGGACACAACGACCATGCGGATACGCGACACCAGGTCGAAAAAGGAGATCACCTCGTCGTTCACAATGGCGGCGATACGTTGCACCTGCTGCGCACGGGCCGGCGTCGCGGCCGCGATCACTGCAATGACGATCAGTAATCCAAGAATTCGTCGTGACTCGAGCACTCTACTCACCTCGGTCGATTCCCCATCTCTCTTCGACGGGACGAGGACTATTATAACTTTTCTACACCGTTCCATCAATTGATCGTGGCGCGGCCATTGGCGGTGTCGCACCGTTGTACCAACCTGGAAGAACAGCGTATCGGTCGGCCGTACGTCGCGATCCTCGGTAAACGTCCGCGTGCCGCATCGTGACCTCAACCGTCCTCGAGATGAAACAGCATCGCCGTGCCCAGCAGGCAACTCACCACCGCCGGCGACCAGGCCGCCAGCGCCACCGGAACCCGTGCCGACGCTCCCAGCGCCGACACGACGTCGGACAGGAAATAAAGCAAGAAGCCCGTCGCCACGCCGCAAACCACGGCTAAACCCGTCCCGCCGCGGCGCATCGGCCGCAATGAAAAGGTCGCCGCGAGCAGCACCATCGCGCTCAACAAGACCGGAACCGCGAGCTGCGAATGCCAGTACAGCCGGTGCCTGAGACCCGAGAATCCGGCCGCCTCCAGGACCGAGATGAAGCGGGGCAAGGCCCAAAACGACAACGTCTCCGGCGGCGCGAAGCTGTCCTGGATGTTTTCCGGGGTCAGGTCAGTTTCGATTTCATGATAGGGAAGGTACCGTGGGGCGCCCTCGGATGGAGTCAGTCGGGCGCCCGTCAGCACCCAGCGGCCCTTCCGGAGTCGGGCGTGGGATGCGTCGATGCGGCCGACGAACTTGTCGGTGCCTTCCAACATCAGAATGATCACGTCGTCGAGCCGCATCTTGTGCGGCGTCACTTGGCGGGCATGAAGGACGTAATGACCGGCCTTGGTCGCCTGACGCAGCCAGAGGCCATCGTCCGAAACCGCGGCCAGGCTCGATTTTCCGCGAATATGCTTGGCCTTGAGCTGCTCGTACCGAAGGAGCATCGCCGACGACAGCGAATTGAACACGGCAACCTTGAAGCTTCCTATCACGACCGCCAGCAGGATAACCGGCAAAAGCAGCTGCCAGACCGAGACGCCCGAGGCGCGCGCGACGACGAGCTCCTGCGAGCGGTTGAGACGCCAAAACGCGAACATGGATCCGAACAGCATCGCGAACGGGATCGCCTTCTCGATCATGCTGGGCATCTTGAGGAAGGCCATGAACAACGCAATGCCGAACGTCGCCCCCTCCCGCCCCGAGGTTCGGCGGATCAGCTCCACCAAATCGAACAGCAGGATAATGACGACCAGGATCAGCGTGACCGAAAAGAACCAGAACAGAAACTGCCGGCCGACATAGGCGGAAAAAGTGATCGAAAGCCGCATCGATAATACCCTCCGCGGTGTCCGCCGCGTCAGCCCGGTTGAGGCGTCGGGGGCCGTCGGTGCAATTGGTCGCGCACCAACAGGACATACCCTCCGAACACCACCGGCAACAACGGAATCAGATACATCAGCCCGGTCAGTTTGGGCACATTCTGACCACCGCTCTTGATTCCCACCAGACCAGCCTCGATCGCGATGACCACGCCGATCGACCCGACGACGCGTTTCATCTGACCGCGGCGGTTGAATTGGCCGCTCAGAAGAAACGCGAGAGCGACGATCACGAAGGAAAGATTGAGCAGCGGCGAAACCAGACGATGGTGACCCTCCATTCGCAGCTGATGGTATTTCCACACCTTCTTCTCGCGATCGGACGGAAAGAAGAGCTCATCCAGATAACGCTCGCGCGGCTCTCTCCAGCGCGGGTGCGGCGAATCGGCGAGCCCAGCGATCTCGAACTCGTAGCGATCGAAATGCAGCAATGTCAGGTCGCCGTCCTTGTCGACCTCCTGGCGGTTGCCGCGGACCATGACGACGCGTGGTCCCCCCTTGCCCATGACGATGGCGCCGCGCTCCGCCATCATCGTCATGGGCCGACCGCTCTTGCGCCCATCATGGACGATGATGCCGAGAAGCTCGCCCGATTCGGTGCGCGCGCGGACGAACACCGTCACGCGCTTTATCACGGGGTTGAACACGCCCTCCTGCAACACCACGGTGGAAACCGCGTTGCGCAGGCGGAATTGGAGATCCTTGAAGGAGCGGTACGACCAGGGGATCAGATAGAGCGTCAGAACGTAGCCGATCAGAGTGGCCGCGATACCGAGAACCAGCGCCGGGCGGGCCAGCGCCCATTGGCTCACACCGGCCGCGCGCATGACGACGAGCTCGCTGTCGGCGGTCAGCTTGTTGTACGTGAATAGGACCGCGAACATCAGCGCGATCGGCAGGATCAGCGAGATGAACGTCGGCAGTAGCAACGCGGTGAAATAGGCGAACATCGGCACCGACAGGCCGCTATTGACGATCATCTCGACGAACTGAAGGGACTGCGTCAGCCAGACGATGCAGGTCAGGCAGACGGCGACGAACAACGTCCACCAGAAGATCTGGCTCAGGATGTAACGGTCCATGCGGCTCATGGCGCTACTATAATCCCTCGGATTCCCCGTGTCACAGCCGTGATCCCGCGCCGCCTCCGGTCTTCAATCGGGCAACGCGGCGGGATCGTCATATCCGGGATATGGCCAGGATTTGTCGATCTTCCAAGCACCGTCGGCGCGCGACAACAGGTAGGACGCACCCTTGGGCAGTCGCGCGGCCAGCGTGGCCTCCACCATGGGAGTGGGAACGTGAACCCAGACATGGCTCGCACCGCGCGACGACAGCGTCCGGGCGACGCTCTCGGGCGACGCCTTGCTGTAGGCCGAAACGCGGACGACGATCTTGGCGCCGCGATGAAGCTCGTAACGGATCATCGTTTCGTAGGAACCATTGTCCGACGGATCGAGGATCGCGAGGCGGGCGCTCGCCGGCAGTGTTCGCGCCAGCTCGGCGCCGACGCCGCGCACGTAACGCTTCTGCGGCCGGTCGTCGAACCGCACCTTGTAGGACAGCGCCACCGGGGTCAGGACGATCAAAATGACCGGGATCCAATTTAGATTGCGCCTCAGCCGCAGCGTCAGATGGCGGCGCCACAGCACCGCCAGCCCATAGGCGGCGAAGGTGACCGCGACACCGCCGAGATGGGTGTTGTAGCGCCAGTACGACGCCGCGCGCCGGGCATCGTATTCGCCGAATGCGGCAACATAGGCGAACAACAGGAACGCCTGATACAGCACGAAGGCGACCGCCGTCAAGATCGCCAGCCGGTCGAAGGGATTCCGCGGGCGCCGGGCAAGCGCCGCCACCCCGAACCATAACGCCACCAGCATGACCCCGAAATAGCCGCCTTTCTTGGTTGCGATCAGCCCCATTCGGGCCAGGATGTCGCCGATCAGCTCGGGATTCCACAGTTCCGTCGGCAGCAGCACGACCCCACGGCCGGAAATGTGAAGTGCGAGATGCAGTTGCCAAAGGGCGTAGACCACGAGGGGCGGCACCAGCACCCAATGCGCGAGCCGGACGAGACGGGCCGTCCGCACATCGGGATCGCGGTAGGCAACCACGAGAACGCCGACGATCAGGATCGCCAGCAGGGCGAGATTGCCGTTCTTGACGTTGACCAGGACCGCGGCGACGAGGCCGAGCTGGACGGCCAATGCCCTGACCCTCGGCGCGTCGTCCTCGCCGAGCGCCTCGAGCAGTAGCCAGGCGAGGACGAGACAGACCGCGAAAGCCGTCGATGTCGCCGAATCGGCGTAGGCGGTGAACACGATCTTGGGCACGAAGGTCGGGTTGAGCACCGTCACCGCGAGCCCGCCGATGGCGCAGTATCCCCAGCCATGGGCGCCGGTCATCGGCGCCCACAGGCCGAGCTTGACCTCCCGGTCCGGCGCCGGCGCGACGATCGCCGATCGGATCACGCGCGCGATGATCAGCGCCAGGCACAGCAACAGCACGAGGTTGAACATCGCGCCGGCGTTCTCGACGAAGGATCGGGCGATCAGGCTGGTCAAAAAGATGACCGTCGCCAGGGCATAGGGATATCCCGGCGCGACCGAGTTGGTCGCGGCGTATCCGGCGCGCGGGAATACGTCGATCTCATAGATGTAGCGGGCATTGGGAAGCCACTGGGTGAACTCGTCCCATTGCGAGGCGACCATCGCGGTCACCAGCGCGAGCAGCGGCAGGCCGAGAACGAAGATGCGAAGCGCGTCGCTCTCGACCACGCGCTTGAAGCGGAAATAGACGACGACGCCACTCGGGATAGCCACCGCGATGAGGATATAGCCGAGGATGCTGAGCGGCAGCGGCACGGCGACGCCGACGATGACGAAGACCGATGACAGCACCGCCCAGCCGACCACCAGGTCGGCCTCGGCCAGCCGCCGCGACCCGCCCGCCAGCGCGCCGAACACCAGCATCATCAGCGTCACCAGCAGCAGGGCGAGGAGGCCGAGCAGCTGGAACGGGCTCGGCAGAAAGTGCTCAACGGTGAATGTCATGCAAGGATTGACGATTGGTCCGTTCGCCGGCGTGAAGCGGCGGCTCGCGCGGCGGCGATACTATCAGCGCCGCCGAGTTGGGCCAATAGAGATCGGGGGCCGACAATCGGGCTTTCCTTTGCCGCGCGCATTGTTAAATTGTGCGCGCCCTGGTGGAGGCGCGCCCACGCGGCCGCGTCGCACGTTTTCCGGGCGACCACACACAGCGGGAGAAGACGGTATGAAGATCGGGTTCTCGGCACCTGCGATGCCCCGCGCGGGCGCGATCGTGGCCGGCGTCCTGGAGGGCGGCGAGCTTTCGCCCATGGCCGAACGCCTCGACAAGGCGACCTCGGGCGCGCTCAGCCGGGCGATCGGCGCGAGCCGGTTCGACGGCAAGAAGAACCAGACGCTCACCGTCATCGCGCCGGCCGGGGCCAAGGCGAGCCGCATCGTCCTCCTCGGTCTCGGCAGGGGCGACGGCTTCGACGAGCTCGCCGCCCAGGCCGCCGGCGGCACCGTCGTCGCCACGCTCGCCCAGACCGGCGACAAGGCCGCCGCCGTCGCCATCGATGCGGTCAAGGGATCGAAGCTCTCGGCATCCGAGGCCGCCGCCCACGTCGCCTACGGCGCGCTGTTGCGCGGCTACCGCTTCGACAAGTACCGCACCAAGGAGAAGGCCGAGGACAAGCCGAGCCTCGCCACCCTGACCGTCGCGACGCGCGACGCGACGGCGGCGCGCAAGGCATACGCGCCGCTCGCCAAGATCGCCGACGGGGTCTTTCTCACCCGCGATCTGGTGTCCGAGCCGGCCAACGTCATCTTCCCCGCCAGCCTCGCCGACCAGGCCAAGGCGCTCGCCAAGCTCGGCGTCAAGGTCCAGGTCCTCGACAAGCGCCAGATGGAGCGCCTCGGCATGGGCGCGCTGCTCGGCGTGGCGCAGGGCAGCGCCAACGAGCCGCGCGTTGTCGCCATGCGCTGGGACGGCGCGCCACGCGCCCGCGAAAAGCGCCCGGTCGCCTTCGTCGGCAAGGGGGTGACGTTCGACACCGGCGGCATCTCGATCAAGCCGTCAGGTGGCATGGAGGACATGAAGTGGGACATGGGCGGCTCCGGCGTCGTCATCGGGCTGATGAAGGCGCTCGCCGGGCGCAAGGCCAAGGTCAACGCCGTCGGCGTCGTCGGCCTGGTCGAGAACATGCCGTCGTCGACGGCGCAGCGCCCGGGCGACGTGGTCACGTCGATGTCGGGCCAGACGGTCGAGGTGATCAACACCGACGCCGAGGGCCGGCTCGTGCTCGGCGACGCGCTGTGGTGGTGCCAGGACAAGTTCAAGCCGCACACCGTGATCGACCTGGCGACGCTGACCGGCGCCATCATCATCTCGCTCGGCCACGTCCAAGCCGGGCTGTTCGCCAATGACGACGAGCTGTCGGACTGGCTGACGGCGGCCGGCAAGGCGGTCGGCGAGCCGGTCTGGCGCATGCCCTTGGGTGACGACTACGACAAGCAGATCAACTCCGACATCGCCGACATGAAGAACGTCGGCGGGCGCGAGGGCGGCTCGATCACCGCGGCCCAGTTCCTCAAGCGCTACATCAAGGAAGGCGTGCGCTGGGCCCATCTCGACATCGCCGGCGTCACCTGGTCGAAGAAGGATACGCCCACCGTGCCCAAGGGCGGCACGGCGTTCGGTGTCCGCTTGCTCGACCGCCTGGTGGCCGACCGCTACGAGGGCAAATGACCGAGATCGGCTTCTATCACCTGACGCGGAGCCCGCTCGAGCGCGCGCTGCCCAGGCTGCTGGAGAAGGCGCACGCCTCGGGCGCGCGCATTGTCGTGATGGCGGGCTCGGAAGAGCGCGTCGACGCGCTCGACCAGGTATTATGGACGTATGATCCGGCCTCGTTTCTGCCCCACGGCGCGGCGCGCGACGGCGAGGCGCCGGAGCAGCCGATCTGGCTCACGGCAGACGACGAGAACCCCAACGAGGCGGCCATCCTGGTGCTGACCGACGGCGCGACGTCGGACAAGGTGGCCGATTACGCCCGATGCCTCGAGATGTTCGACGGCAACGACGAGGACGCGGTCACCGCCGCGCGGTCGCGCTGGCGCGACTACGACGCCGCCGGCCACGCGCTGACCTATTGGCAGCAGACCGAGCGTGGCGGGTGGGAGAAGAAGGAGGATTAGGGTCGATGCATTCGCGGAAATTATCAGCTCTATTCCTTGTCATGTGCATGTCGCTCGGCTTTTCGGCGGAGGCGATGAACCACCGTTTCGGTGGCGGGGGCGACCACAGGTCCGGCATGACGCGGGGCGACGCCGGCAGGAAAGGTCTGGTCAAGACCGGCCTCGAGCCACGATTCCCCGAGGGAGTTTCGTGTCCGGGAATCGCGTCGGGATTCGCCTCGTCATACCGCTATGACGGAAGCCCGCGACCCGATTTCCGAAACGCCGGGTTGCACGGCGGGATGGACGTGACATTGCCCGAGGGGACGCCGCTTGTCGCCCTGGCGCGCGGCACCATTGTTCACAAAGGAACAGGCGGCCAGGCGATGGGTGAGTACGTGTGGCTCCATTTTCCTTCTGAATCGACGGGGCTGAGCCGGCACGTCTTCGCCAAATATCAGCATCTCCGGGAACCATCGCCCCTCGAGGTCGGCGCGGCGGTGGAGCCCGGGCAAATCATCGCTCGTTCCGGAGCGACGGGCACTACCGGAGGGCATTTCGGCGCGGCGGGCTATCCGCACCTGCATCTCACGACGATGGCGGCGCCGGCGGGCCGGTTCCGGATTCGGGGCTCGCGGGTCGTCGCTCGCGACGGCAGGATGGTCGACCCGGTGGCGCTCTTTCTTACATCCGACCAATTCGATCGGGTCTGGCGGGATCCGGCCTCGTTGTCGGGAACGACCGTCACGGTGTCGGTGCGAAAGAATAACGAAAGCGGACCGACGCGCGATAGGGTCGTCTGGCCGGCCTTGTGTGACTGATCGGGGTGTAACTGATCGGGCGGCGGCCGCACGGCCGAGGGCATGATCGACGCGGCGCGTGCGCGTTAGCGCGACTACGCCGGCGACGCGCTAACCTACTGGCAGAAAACCGAGCGTGGCGGGTGGAAGAAGCGCCAAAACTCTCCTACAGCCTTGGCTTGGAACTGACATTCGGCACCCATGACCCATGTCGAAACGTCGCCGGCAACGTTAATGATTCCTTATGGCCGGCGGGCCATCCTCGAATGGCCCGCGCGGAGGTGCTCCGGAAGCGCTTTTATTCTGTAATGCCGGACCCCGGCCCGGCCATAGGCGACCTATTTCGGATCGCTCCGCGTTGCACAACCCAAGATGCAGCGGATTGGGTACACCCGATGATCTTGCCACGCACCGACCACGTCGGTATCGCCCGATGCGCCTAGACCGGTCCGATATCGCGGTCGCCGCCGTCGCGATCGCGGCTCTTGCGGCCTATGGCATAATTTTCCTTCCCTATGTGCCTACCGCCGAGGGGCACCTTGGGACGGATTACGGCTACTTCCTGCCGCAGCTTCTGGCCGGCTATTTCTGGTTTCAGAACAACGGCGCGCTCTCCGTGCCGTGGTTTACCCCCGGGTTCTGCGGCGGCATCCCGTTCTACCCGAACATGCAGGGCATGTATCTTTCGGTTCCGCAATTCCTGAGCTTCGCGGTCGGGCCCGCGCGAGCGGTCCAGCTTACCTTCGTCATCTTCGCGGGCGCCGGCTTCGCCGGGTTCTACGCCTTGATGCGCCACTCCTTCCGTACCAGCCAGTGGGTAGCGCTGATGGGCGGTGTCATCTTCATGTTCAACGGGTTCTATGCCTACCGCTTCATCATCGGCCATCTCACCTTTCACGCATTCATGCTGGCGCCATTGATCGCCGTCTGCGTGCTCGCCGGACGGCGGCCCGATCGCGGGCACCGCGTGTTCGACTTCTGGGTCGCCATCGCGGCGCTGATCATCGCCTACATGGTGCAAAGCGGCATGGTCCACGCCCTGCCACCGTCTCTCGTCGGCGTCGCCGTCATTATGATGGCGCACGCCCTGATGTTCGGCGTGCGGTGGCGGGTCTTCGCGCGGCTCGCCCTGGCCTGCGCGATCGCACTTGTCCTGAGCGCGGGCAAACTCGCCGCCGCGCTGGCGTTCATGGCCCAGTACCCGCGCGACATGCTGCCGCTCATGGGTTTCGACAGCATCGGCGCGGTCGTGGCGATCGCTGTCCTGTCGCTGTTCATCGGACCGCCGATGCGTCTCGGCATCGACGATATAACTAACAATCAGTGGTACGGGGACAGCACCATATACCTCATGCCGCACGAGTTCGAGTTCAGCGTGACCGCCGTTCCGGCGATGATAATCCTGGTCGGCCTGGTGTACTGCGCGGCGCGGGCGCGGCGTGGCGTGCCGCGGATTTCCCTGGACTGGACCCGGCTTGCAATCCTCGTCGCCATCGCGGGATCGCTGGTGATGCCAATTCTGCTCAACTGGTACGATCCGACTTGGACGGGATTCCTCGAGCAACTGCCGTACTTCCGCAACAGCATGACGATGATACGCTGGCTCTGCATGTACGTATTGTTGGCGACGCTGGCGGCTACCCTTGTCGTCGGGCGCCCGCCGGCAACGGCGCCGTACCATATGCCCATTGCGGTTTCGGTCATCGCCAGTGTCGTCGCTCTCACCGCCATGGTCGACCGCTCCTATTACAGCGATCGCGCCGACTACGACGTTGCCCCCGTGACCGCCGCCTACAGTGCCGTCGCGAACGGTGCGCCCGTGCCGCAGGTGCGGCACCTCGAATGGCCGCCGATCACGACACGCCGCGACCGGTTGAGCAAGCGGCATCGCAACGACGGACTGACCCGGGGCACGGCGCGGATCGATTGCTATGAGCCCATGTTCGGACACAATTTGGAGGAACTCCCGTTCGGAGCGCTTCGCGAGGGACCCACGCTGGACGCGCGGGACGGGCTCCTGAATACCAAGAATCCGGCATGCTATGTTTATCCCGAGGCCAACGACTGCAAACCCGGCGATCATTTCACCGAGCAGCAGAGCGCAGCGGCGCGCGATTTCCTCTCCTATCGGGAGATACCGTTCGTCATGCCGTGGTGGCAGCACGCGGCAAACTGGACCAGCATCGCTGCGCTGATCGCAATGCTGGCCGTCATCGCGCTTCGATTTGCCGGTCGCGCGCCGGGTTGGCGGTGGCCGGCGCGATCAGCTCGACAAGATGTGTATTGAGGCGCGCGCTCCTCGTCCGCGGTGATGACGGTCGAGCGGTTCATGCCGCTTTGGTTCCTCGATCCCCGCGTTCGATGACGCGATGGTGCGAACCGACGTAGACCACACGCACCGGGGGGGGAGCGCGTAAACCCATGCCTATCGTCGTCGCCCAGGACGATGTCATCATCCGCACGGTCCAGGCGGTCCTGGATCCCGAGACCTCGGGCGAGCGCCTGGCGGCGATCGCCGACTACTTCTCCGTCGACGTGCCCGATTTCGACCTCTGGCTCGACCGCGTGCGCGCGACCGTTCCGGGGCTCTACCCGGCGACGGTTCGCATGGTCGGCGACCAGGAGGCGTTCCGCGCGGCGCTCGCCGACGCCGACGCCGCGGTGATCGAGAGCCTGACCATGGGCGAGGCCGAGCTCGCCCTCGCACCCCGACTCAAGGTGGTGCAGAACTTCGGCACCGATCTCCGGAACTTCGATCTCGCCGCGTGCGCGCGCCACGGCGTCGCCGTCAAGCCGCTCAGACGGCGGGTCAACATCGCCGTCGCCGAGCACGCCATGGCGCTGATGCTGGCGCTCGCCAAGCGGATCTGCCTGACCCACGGCCGGCTCGACATCGAAAGTCTCGAGGAGGTCGGGTTCCCGGCCCGCATGTTCGACCAGCGCCACGTCGCCGGCGCCAACTGGTCCCGCGTCGACGGCCTCGTCACGCTGTCGGGCGGGACGCTCGGCGCGCTCGGCCTCGGCGAGATCGGGCGCGAGGTCGCCCAGCGCGCCCGCGGCTTCGACATGGAGGTCTTGTATCACCAGCGCAACAAGCTGCCGGACGACATCGAGGCGCCGCTCGGCGCGACCTATTGCGGCTTCGACGAGCTGTTGGAGCGCTCCGACGTGGTCAGCATCCACCTGCCGCTCAACGCCTCGACCGAGGGCATGATCGACGCGGCGGCGTTCCAGCGCATGAAGCCGGGCGCGCTGCTGGTCAACATCTCGCGGGCGGCGATCATCGACCGCGCGGCGCTGATCGCGGCGCTCGAGACGGGGCGGCTCGGCGGGGCCGGGCTCGACGTCCACTACGAGGAGCCGGGCGTCGCCGACGATCCGCTCAAGCGCTTCGACAACACCGTCTTGACCCCGCACAACGCGGTCGCGTCCCGCGTCAACGGCACCGACGACATGGAGACGCTGGTCGCCAACATCGCGGAGGCGGTCGGCTGAGTACGTCCCTCACGCGCGAGGTCGCGGGCTTCGCCGCCGCGACGCGACACGACGCGCTACCGGCGGACGTGATCGAGCGCGGCCGCATCCACATGCTCGATTCGCTTGGCCTCGCGCTCGCCGGCACTCGGTCGGCGTCGGGTGCGATCGCGCGCGACCACGTCGAGAGCCTGCGGAGCGCCGACCTCCGGGCGAGCGTGCTCGGCACCGCGCTCAAGACCGCGCCCCGGCTTGCCGCGTTCGTCAACGGGACGACGATCCACGCCGATAACTTCGACGACACCAGCCCGCAGCCCGTGGCGCACCGGAACGGCGGCATTCACGCTTCGGGGCCGGTGCTCGCCGCGGCGCTCGCGACCGCCGAGGCGGCAGGCGCCTCAGGCGTCCAGCTCGAGACCGCGTTTCACGTCGGCGCCGAGATCGCCTGCAAGCTCAACCATTCGATCGCCGCCGGCCACTACGAAGGCGGGTTCCATACCACCGGCACGCTGACCGTGTTCGGCGCGGCGGCGGCGTGCGGGCGGCTCGCCGGGCTCGACGCCGCCGCCATGTCCGATGCGCTCGCCATCGCGGCCAGCCGGGCGGGCGGCGTCAGGCGAAATTTCGGTTCCATGGCCGAGCAGTTACATGGCGGCCATTCGGCCGAGTGTGGCCTCGCCGCCGCCGACCTCGCGGCGCGCGGCCTCGGCGGCGCGGACGATATCCTCGACGGCCGCTTCGGCTATTTCGACGCCGCCGGCGGCGGCTGGGAGGACGACGCGATCCGGGGCCGGCTCGGCGCGCCGTGGGCAATCGTCGATCCAGGCACGTGGATCAAGCCCTATCCGTCCGGCTCGCTGGCCCATCCGGCGATGGCGCTGGCGCTCGACCTCGCCCGCCGACACGACATCAAGCCCCAAGACATCGGCGCCGTTCGTGTCCGCACCAACCAGCGGATGGCCAACACGCTGGTCCACAACCGGCCGCGTAATGCGCTGGAGGCCAAGTTCTCGATGCCGTTCTGCCTCGCCGTCATCCTCGCCGAGCACCGCGCGGGCCTCGCCGAGTTCACCGACGAGATGGTCAACCGGGCCGATATAAAGGGCCTGATCACCAGGATCGACTATGCGGCCTTCGACGAGCCGGGCGCGGATTATACCAACGTCACGACGCTGCTGGAGATCGAGCTGGCGGACGGCGCGACCGTCTCGGGCCGCGCCGACCACGCGCCCGGCAGCACGGCCGATCCGATGGGCTTCGAGGACGTCGCCGAAAAGTTCCGGGGCTGCGCCGATCACACGGGTTGGCCCGATTCCGAGACGGCGGCGACGATCGATGCTGTGCGGCGATTGGACGAGATCGAAAATATCCGCGAGCTGACGCGGCTGCTGTCGGTGGCGGACGGTTATACCAGCGGTCATTGATATTGACCTGTTTCACCGGAGAGAAATTCGCCACCGGGCAGGAGCGGTTCGCGCCGTGGTGCAG
>PVBE011065280.1_pt1 | contig 40733 bp, 26 predicted proteins | sample 1631181 | NCBI WGS metagenome assembly PVBE01 (sample SAMN08397723, study PRJNA350692) | Marine metagenome, whole genome shotgun sequencing project. | isolation source: water | place: Pacific Ocean | collected 2012-04 | reverse complement strand
CGGCGGTCCGTCACATCTCGAACCGGATCGCGGTGATGTACCTCGGGAAGATTGTCGAGATCGCCGAGTACGAGGCGCTCTACGCGAGCCCGCAGCACCCGTACACGAAGGCGCTGATCTCCGCGGTGCCCATCCCCGACCCGGAGATCGAGGCGAGCCGTGAGCGGGTGGTGCTCGAAGGTGACGTGCCCAGCCCGCTGAACCCCCCGAGCGGTTGCCGCTTCCACACGCGCTGCCCGGCGCTGAAGGCCGACCCCGGTCTGCGCGAGAAGTGTACGAGTGAGGATCCGCCGCTGGTGCAGATCGGCGAGGGCCAGAAGGCCGCCTGCCACCTCTACGGTTGACCGCGCAGGTCAGCGCTTCGCGAGTGGGATCTCGGCCTCGTCCTCGGGGGGCTTCGCCTCGTCCGGCTCTCCGTCTTCCTCGGCTTCGCCTTCGCCCTCGGCGGGCGCCCACGGCACACGCGGTGGGGGCGCCTCCATCTGGACCTCGACGTGCTTTGTCGCGGCCTGGATCTCGTTCTGTCTGCGCAGCACGTCGAGGATGCGCTGGCTGATCTCCTCCTTGCGCCAGAACGCGATGTCGACCTGGCCGAAGAAGGCCTCGGCCGCCGTGTTCTCGAGGTTCGTGCGGGCGCTGTTGCGCATCGCGACCCCCAGGCGGTCGGCGGACTTCAGCTCGCGTTTGAAGGTCGATGCGAGGCGGCGGACCTGCGGCGCCTCGGCCTTGAGCGTGTTGCGTAGCCGGGTGCGGAACCGGCGCTCGTAGACGTCGAGGTCGCGGCCGAAGCCCTCGAGCCGCCCGTACAGCCGGCGCGCGCTGACCTGGAGCCGCTGCACGTCGGCGACGCTCGCGGGGGGGCCGCCGTTGTGGAGCCCCTGCTCGTCCGGACTCTGCTGGTGCGCGTACGCCGCCTCGCCCGCCATCTTGAGCCGGCGATCGAAGATGGTGAGGCGCTCGATGAGCTTCGCCTTGAGCGCGCGGGCGCTCACGATGGCGGGGAGGAGGTCGCTGCTCTTCAGGAGCGTCTCGAGCACCTCGACGAGCTCGACCGTCTCGGCCAGCGCCTCTCGCTGAGTGACGAGCTCGGCCTCGAGCATGCGCGCGCGGTTGGCGTCGTCGGGCGCGGTCCATGCCAGGACGGCCTGGGGAAACAGCCGCTTCTTCTCCTGCGCGATCTGCGCTTCGAACTCCTCGCCGCGACGCTTCAGCGCCTCGTCGAGCCGCCTGTAGGTGACCCGCGCCCGCTCGTAGTTGGTCGCCTTGGCGAACAGCTGCGCCTTCCACAGCTCGAGCTGCGCGCCGGAGATGTCGTCGCCGCGACCGGAGAGGAGCTGGTCGATCAGGCGCGCCGACCAGCGGTACGCCATCTCGCGCTCACTGGCGTCGGGGAAGTGGTCGCCGTCGGTGTCGATGTTGATCGCACCGGAGAGCTTCCCGCCGATGCGGTAGACCACGAAGCTCGCCTCGGAGAGGGCCTCGGCGAAGTCGGCGCTCCCGCGCGGCACCTGTCGGTAGTGATGCCACGCGAGCTGGTCGTTGTCCTCATAGGCGGCCAGGCGGGCGAGCGCGAGGTGGATCACCGCGCCAAGGCGCTGGTTCTCGCGCGTCTTCTCGTCGGGCAGGAGCTCGTCCTCGTCGAGCTCGAGCTTCACGCGCTCGAGCAGCGGGCCGCTGTGGTCGTAGTCGTCCGGGAGGTAATCCCGCTCCTTCGTGGCGTCGTAGAGCGTCGGGCGCACCGTGCGGTTGTAGGCCTCGAGGGAGGCGTTGAAGGCCTCGCGGGCGCCCTTGATGTCGTCGCGGGCGAGGCGGATGACGCCCACGAAGTAGCGGGCCTTGAGGTAGTGCGGGTCGTCTTCGTCGACCGCACCGAAGAGCGCGTCGGACTCGGCGAGCGCGCCGCCCCGGAACAGGGCCTTGGCGTAGTGGTAACGCGCGTCGCGGTCGGCCACTTCGAGCTTCGAGTTGCCGCGCAGCGCCTGGTAGCGCCGCCAGAAGGTCCGCACATCGTCGAGCGATTCCACGTCGCCAGCGACGGACAGGTAGCGTGCGAGCATGCGGCGGTAGGCGGACGACGACTGGCGCGGCTGCGAGAGCGCCTCCCGCAGATTCTGGACGGCAGACCTCTTCAGCCCCATCGCCCACAGCGACTCGCCCAACCAGCTGAGCGCCTCCGGATAGCCCGGATGGCGTTCGATCCCTGGGCGCGAGACGAGCCGGAAGAGGCGCACGGCGGTGAGCGGGTAGTCCTCCTCGAAGAAGGCGATCTGGGCCCGGCTGATCTCGCGTGCGGCCGATGAGCGGTCCAGTACCTGGTCGTCGCCGAGGCGGAGCTGGGCGTTACGAAGCTGCTGGTTGATCCCGCGCAGCTCGTCCACGAGCTCGTCACGCGAGGGGACCCCGTCGTTATCGTGCGCCCACGCCGGCCCCATGAGGAGCAGAGCGGTCGCGACGATGTGCAGGGCCGGTTTCATGCGCCTCCGCGCGTGCAGACAGTCTTTTAGAGTACGAGTGGGCCGCATCGATTGCACGAAACGGCCCGTTACCCTCTCGATACACAAGACGTACGGACCGCCACACTCTGGCATTCGTTTTCTCGGCGCGACCCGTGTGGTAGCACCGGAGGCGGAGGTCCGATGAATCGTCTCGTCTGCATTGTCGCCACGTGTCTGCTGGCCTGCGGCGGCGCGAAGAAGGATGTCGTGCCGCCCAGAGCGGTCGCTCCCGCGCCGCCACCGGCCCCGACCTGGTCGTTCTTTTCCGACGTCGAGCGCATCGGGGACGTCGTGCCGACCCCACAGCGCGTGTGGGCGCTCGCCCAGGGCGGCGATGTCGTCTCCTGGGACCGCCAGAAGGGGACGTTCCACGCCGAGACCGGGGTGACGGGGGCCACGGCGCTCGCCGTTGCACCGGGTGGAGTCATGTACGTCGGTCGCACATCGGGTGTGAGCTGGCAGGACGGGAAGGGCGGGTGGACCCACTCAGGCGAAGGGCCTCTCCGCGCCGGGGTGACCGCGCTGGCACCACGCAAAGGCGGAGGCGTCTGGGTCGGGACCGCAGGGGCGTTCGGATACGTCCACGAAGGCCAGATGAAGGTGCTCTCGGAGCGCTACCGCGTCCGCGGGCTGGCCGCGACCGGTGGGACGGCGTGGATCGCCACCGCACGTTTCGGAGTGGTGACGCTCCAAGGTGACCGCCTGGTCGAGTACACCACCGGCCAGGGCGTCTGCGGCAATCAGATCGCCGCGATTCACGCCGCGGCCGGGGGCGTCGCGGTGACCTGCGCGGGCCCTGGCGCGCGCATGCGGTTCTCCCTCTGGTCGGGCGGGCGCTGGTTCACTTACGCCACCCAACAGTTGGGCACGCTGCGCGCCGTGCATCCGTTCGGCGATCGACTGCTCGTCGACGCCAGCGCTGGCCGCTTCTGGCTGCGCGCGGCCCCCGCCGGCGCCCCCGTGACCGCCAGCGGGCCCCGAGCCCGCGCGATCCCCCCCGTCGGTGGCCCTGAGCCCCCCGCGCCGCCCCAGCCGAAGGTGGCAGCGCCCGCTGCGCCCGAGAAGCCACCCGTCGCCGCGAAGCCCGCCGGCCAGGCGCCCAAGCCGAACGCCGACCGCGCCATCGGGCTCCCGATGGTCTGGGGCCGCCCCGTCGCCCAACCGGCCCCCGAGCCCAAGACCACGGCACCACCCGCGGGCCCGCGAAGCGACCTCGCCCGCGACCTGGCGGCGATGACCAGGCCGAAGAAGCCCAAGCAGCCGGTGGACGTGAAGCTCCCGCCACCGGTCCCGATGCCTTCGCCCATCACCGGCAGCAAGCCCGCCCCGCTCGCCCGCGCCATCCTGCCCAGCGTGCGCGCACCGAGCAGCGCCGCCGGCGGCACCGGCGCCCCTCCGCTCGACGCCAAGGCTCAGCGCTGGGTCCTCCCGGCTGGCGCCAAGGTGACCGCCATCGCGGTCGGCGCCGACGGCACCCAGTGGTACGCCCTCGCCCACCGCGGCCTGATGGCGGTGCGCGGCGACGAGCGCCGCCGCTACACATCCCTCACCCTGGTCCCGCGCGACGAGAGCACGCGACTGGTGCTCGACGGCAAGGGCCGCGCGGTGCTCCCGGTCTCCCGCGCATACATCCTGCGCTGGGCCGATGACGCCTGGCGGCGCCTGCGCGTCGCCAAAGACGACGACGCCCGCGTCCTCGCCGTTCGAGCGGGCCCGAAAGGACGGCTCTGGGCGCTGGTTCTGCCTGCCGCGAAGGCGGAGACGCCCACGCCACCCGCGGCCGCGCCCGCGCCACCCGAGCAGGTGGCCGAGAAGCCAGCCCCCGAGACGCCTGCGCGGGTGTCACCCGCGGCGGGGGAGGGCGTCGAGGCGATCCCGATCGCCGCGCCAGTCCAGACGGACGCACCGCCGCCGCAGCACGTGTTGCGAATGCTGCGCACAACCGGCCCCGGCGAGGACGAGTTCTACGAGATCGCGACCTTCCCGGTGATCGGCCTGGAAGGCGCACCCCGCTTCGGTCGGATGATCATCGACCCCGCCGGCGAGGTGTACGTCCCGCTGTTCTGGACCGACAAAGGCGGCGTCTCACGCGGCGCGGGGCTGGCCCATCTCCGAGGCGGGCTGACGACGGTGGACGTCTGGGGCGCGCGGCTCGGGTACGAGAGCGCGGACCGGAAGGGCCCGCCGCTGTTGCCGGACGCCTGGGTGAACGCGGTGGCGCGCGCGGCGGACGGCACCATCTACGCGGCGACGAACTCCGGGTTGGTGGAGGTGCAGAAGGGGAAGGTGCGGGTCTTCGATGAGAACGACTTCATCGACTCGGAGGTGATCCTGGACGTGGCGGTGGATCCGAAGGGGCGGGTGTGGGCGGGGACGCTGGAGGGGTTGGGGTACATCGAGGGCGGCGAGTGGAAGGCGGTGCGGCATCGCGGGCTCGAGGGGAAGGTGGGGACGGTGACGACGGAGTTCGGCGGGCGGATCTGGTTGGGGACGCCGGCGGGCGTCTGGCGCGGGGATGGGGCGGAGTTCGATGTGGTTCGGGTCGGGGATGAGCGCGGGATCGGTGATGTGCGGGATATCGCGTTGGACACGGCGGGCGGCGTCTGGGTTTTGACTTCGCAGGGCGTCTTTCACAAACCGGCCAGGTAGCTCACGACGACCACGATCACGAGGACGAGCACGATCCCGACGACGAACACGATCCCGACGACGAACACGAACTCGACCGACCCGATCAGCGACGCACGCACCAAGCAAAGCGTCGTGTTCGTGACTCGTGTTCGCTCTGTCGCCTCGTGATCTCGTTCTCGAGTTACGAAGACGACCCCGACCACGAACACGAGTCACGAGGACGAACACGAGTCACGAGAACGAACACGAGTCACGAGCACGACCCTTCACGGCATCGTGCGCGTCTCTGCTCCGTTCGATCGTCTACCGGGTCGCCGCTACCACACCGTCGTCAGCGCTTCCGTGCCTCGTGGCCGGGGCCGAGGAGCTTCGGAAGATACGTGGCGTAGTCGAATTTTGGTGAGTGGTGCTCATTATGACACCCCACACAAACCGCCTCCGCCGCTCCCCGCTCCACCGAATCCTCATCCCCACCCACCTCCACATGCTTCGCGCTCGGCCCGTGGCACACCTCGCACTGGACCCCCTCCAACCGCTCCGTCCCACCCAACACCGACCCCCCCGGCTTCCTCCACCCGGTCACATGACAGCTCACGCACGCCGCATCAAACGTCTTCCCCGCCTGCTCCAGCGTCTGCCACGCCCGCGCATGCGGCGTCGCCGCCCACACCTTCTGCGCCTCCTCGTGACAATCCACACACTCCGCCGCCCCCGCGTACCCGCTCCCGCCCTCCGGCACCGGCGGCGCCTTGCCCGCCGCGGCCAGGTTGATGCGCTTCAGCTCGGCGTTATAGGCCGTCACCCAGCCCTGAACCTCCGGGTCCTGCGTGATCTCCTTCGTGACCGGCACCAGCGTGTACTCGAGCCGCTTCCCGCTCACCGTCGGCGCCTCCAGCGCCGCCAGCTCACGCTTCATCTCGGCGATCGTCTCCGCTAGCGCCGGCGACCGCATCCGCGAGTACATCTGGTTGCGCATCCGGATCTGCAACTCCAGGGCCTTCCGGGCCCGGGCGGCGTCACCTGCCGGATCCGCCAGCTTGCCGGGCTTCGTCGCCTCGTGCAGCACCACCCGGCCGACGTTCCGTGCGCGGTCGCCAGCCTCCAGCAGATACGAGCCCCCCGCCGGGGACACCGCGGTCCGCTCCTCGGGATGGTCACCGAGCACCCACAGGTCGACGCCTTCCACAGCTTGCGCGAGCGGACGGAGCTCGGCGCGGGGGAGGGCGCCGAGCGCCACGACGACGTGGGCCCCCTCGGCTCGAAGCCGCGCTGCCTCCGACCGTGCGGCGGCCGCGGCGTCGCTCGGGGTCCCGGCCGGGGTGTCCGCGCCGCTCGCCGCCAGCCCGAAGACGCCGACCTTCACCGACCCCAGCGTCAGTACTCTGCCTTGGCCATTCGGCACGTTCGCCGTCACGTCCGGCAGCGCGCCGGCCTTCCACAAGACCTTATGGAAGTCCACGCCACGCACCAGCTCGGTCGCGGTCGGCACTACGGCGTCGACCCCGATGTTGCGCAGGGCGCGGGCGATGAGGCGCGCCTTGGCCTCCTCCTGGCCGACCATGTGGGCCTCGGGCGCCTTCTCGAACAGATGCGGGCCCACGACGAGGACGGCGGTCGGGCCCTGGCTGCGCTCCTCGCGGACCAGCGTCGTGATCCGGTCGATGCCGCCGAGCAGCAGGTCCACGGTACAGCCGCACGGCTCGATGTAGCCGATGGTCGACGACAGGACGAGCAGTCGTGGTGCGCTTTCGGGGGCCTGCGCTTCTTCGGGGGCGCTGCCGCACGCGGTGAGCGCGAGCGCGGCGCCGAGAACGAGCGGCTTCATCGCTTCGCGCCCAACACGGTGCGCGGGTCGACCGGTGTGCCGAGGTGGCGCACGATCCAATGCAGATGGGTGCCGGTCGCTCGGCCGGTCTGACCCACGAGTCCGATGACCTGTCCGCCGCGGACCTCGTCTCCAGGAGCCACGATCGCCTCCGCCAGGTGGCAGTACTCGGTTCGATAGCCGTAGGGGTGGTCGATCGCCACCGTCAATCCGCAGCCGTCACCGCGGCGCGCCACGTTCGCCACCAGTCCGGGCGCGGAGGCCTGTACGGCGCGGCCGCGCGCCGCCGCCATGTCGATGCCGTTGTGGAAGGCGCGCACACGGGGGTCGAACGGATCCGGACGCTCGCCGAATTCCGAGGTCACGGCCGCGCCCTGGATCGGCCACTCGAAGACCAGGACGAACGGGACGACCGGCCCGCCCACCGCCCCCGGCGACGCCTCGAGCTGCAGGACCAGCGCGGCCGTGCGGCGAACCATCGCGGGGGTCATCGGCGGCGCCTCGCCCCGAAACGCTGCGTCGCGCCGATTGCGCAGCCCGTCGGACAGCGAGCGGCGGTGGTCGGCCGTGAGGCGACCTGCGGCGAGGGCGCCCTCGATGCGCGCCAACTCGGCCGACCACGCGGCGTCGGCGGCTGCGCGGTCGAGCCGTTCGACCTCGGGCGGTGGTGTCGCGCCGCAGCCGACGAGCGATGCGGCGAGGAGCAGGGAGGCGCAGACGCGCATTCGGCGCGACGTTATCACGGTCATGATTAAGGTATCGGCAACCTGGGCCGAAGGGATAGACTTCGGGCCAGGGGGAGCCATGCGTCTCATCATCTGTCTGACGGTGGTCGCGCTGGGTTGCGACTCGGGCGAAGAGCCCGGCTCGCCGTCCGACCCGCTCGACGACGGGGTCGTATCCAGCGACGCAAACCAGGTCGAAAGCGACCGCGGCCTGCCTGACGCGAACGTGCCAGACGGCCCATTACCCGCCGACACCGGGCCACCCGCGGACGAAGGTCCGCCGGCCGACACCGGTCCGCCCGCTGACACCGGTCCGCCCGGCGACACCGGTCCGCCCGGCGACACCGGTCTGCCAGCCGACACCGGTCTGCCAGCCGACACCGGCGCGCCGGACGACACCGGCCCGCCCGCGGAGATGGGTCTGCCACCTGACGAAGGGGTCGTCCCCGACGAAGGGCTCGGACCCGACGCAGCACCGATCGGAGGCCTGCACCTGCAGGGTGTGCGCCTCGTGTGGACCGCCGGGCCTGCGGGCAGCGGCGCCGTGATCAGCGGCCAACCGGCCGAGAGCAACAACCTTCGGGTCCAGGGCCAGTTCCGTTGGCTCAGGGAGAACGCACGATGAAGCGCCTCCAGCTGTTCCTCCTCCTCGTTCTGCTCGCGCTCGCCACCCACGCGAACGCCCAGCCGCGGCTGGTCTACGAAGGATTCCTCACCGACGACGCTGGCGAGGGCATCGACGGGATGCAGGCGCTCCGCTTCGACTTCTACGACAGCGTCGCGGGCGGCGATGCGTTGTGGGGCGAGGACTTCGTCGTCGACGTCGAGGGCGGGCACTTTCAAGTCGTGCTCGGGACCAACGAGGCGCTCGACCCCTCGGTCTTCGAGGGTCGCGTGTGGGTACAGGTCAGCGCCGACGATGAAGACATGGGCCCGCGCCAGGTGGTGGGTGACGTGCCGCGTGCCCTGCTCGCCGAGGATGTACACGGCGACATCCACCCGCGCTCGGTCTCGATCGGCGACGCGCTCGTTATCGACGACGAGGGCAACTGGGTCGGCCCACCGGTGCCAGCCGCGGTCGGCGGGCTGGATCTCAGTGAGGACACCGACGAGGACGGTTGGGCGGACTGGGTCGAGGTCGCCGCGCGCAGCAACTCCGGTGACCCGAATAGCGTGCCCACCGACGAGGACGGCAACGGCGTGGCCGACGCGCTCCAAGGGCTGGACGGCCCCGTCGGCCCCGCCGGCGACGAGGGGCTGCGCGGCCCGCGAGGTCCGGTTGGCGACCGCGGTCCTGCGGGCCCCATCGGCCCGGCGGGTGATCAAGGCCCGGTCGGTGACTCCGGGCCGGCGGGTCCGCCGCCCGACCTCGAGCTCGACACCGACCAGGATGGGTATGAGGACTGGATCGAGGTCCTGGTCAACACCGACCCAGGCGACGCCGCAGACCGACCCGACGACGACAACGACGACAACATCCCCGACGACCTCGCCGGACTCGCGGGGCCGGACGGACCGGAAGGGCCCGCCGGCGACCCGGGTCCGGAGGGTCCCGCTGGACCCGAAGGCCCTGATGGTCCGGCCGGGACCGAGGGTCCCGAAGGTCCGGCTGGTGCGGAGGGCCCCGCTGGCCCGCCCGGGCCGCCCGGACCCGCTGGCGCGGATGGCGTGCAGGGCGCCGATGGCCCCGCGGGTGATGAGGGCCCCGAAGGCCCGGCAGGGCCGCAGGGACCTGCGGGTCCGGACAACTTCGGGCACGTCGCCCCCGAGATCTTCACCTCGCTGCTCAGCCGCAACTTCGAGGCCGAGGGTCTGCCGGTGGAGGATCCGCAGAGCGGCAACCCGCTCGTGTCCGACATCGACGTGCCCATCAACGGGCTGGTCGAGCGCGTGCGCGTCACCGTCGACATCTCCCACGGGGACCTGGAGCAGCTGACCGTTCAGCTTCGGTCTCCCGCTGGCGACGACCAGACCACGATCACGCTGCACGCCCCTGGCGCGGGCGTCGACCTCCAGTTGACCTGGCCGGACGACGCGGATCCGGCGGAGGGCTCGCTCGATGACTTCATCGGCCTCGAGGCGAATGGCGAGTGGTCGCTGATCCTCACCGACAACGTGATCGGGACGGTCGGGACCGTCAACGCCTGGGACATCGAGGTGACCCATCGCTCCGGCGACCAGATCGACTTCAACGGGCGGATCGACATGCGTGGCAACGCCATCAACAACGTGGCCGAGCCCGAGGCCGACACCGACGCGGCGAACAAGGCTTACGTCGACGCGCTGCTCAACGAGGTCCAGCGTCTCCAGGACGAGGCGCGGCACCGTGGCGCCACGTACCGGTGGGCGGTCTGGTCCAGCTACAACCAGCCGCAAGGGTGGTACGCCAGCGACGGCGCCCACCTCTTCGGCGGCGTTCGGCCTTCCGCTTGGGGTGACGGCAACGCGCAAGCGAACCAGCTGAGCGCCGACAAGGAGGTGCTGCGGACGCTCTTCACCCGGAAGGGCTATGGGGGCCGGAACGCCGTGGTCGTCGCGGACGAGTGGTACTACTACTCCTCGACCAACTCGAAGCACGCCGGTGCGCTCTTCCGAATCCGCAACACCACCGAGGCGCCGGTCGTCTGGCGGGTGTGGACGCGGCAGACGGCGTACGGCGGCTATAGCGAGCGGGCGAGCATCGCCCTGAACGGGCAGAACGTCTGGAACAGCGGCGGCGGCGCCGTCTACACGAACAGCCAGCACGTCAACAACATCACCATTCCCCCGGACCGGGTGAGCACGGTGATCTTCATCGCCGCGTCGACGGCGCCGAGCGGGACACGCGGTCTGCTGCTCGCGTTCGAGAACAACTGCCTGGGGCTGCCCGAGGGTCTCGAATACGTCGACGACCTCGACCGCGCCGAGGGCGGCTGGGACCAGTAGCGCCGGGGCCTATCCTTTACAGGTCTCGAGGCCTGTCGGAGACTCCACGGAACGTGGCCTCGAGCAAACGTAGATGCTGAGCTGCCCCGCGTGCGGGCACGAGAACTCCGAGGACCTGAGCCGCTGCGTCCGGTGCGACGCCGTCTTGCGCGGTGTGGGTCGAGCCCTCGCGACGGTCGACTCGATGGCACCTGTGCGCGTGTCACCGGACGACGACTCTCTCGGCGTGGCCGACACGGATGATGTGATCACGCCCGCGCCGGTCAACGACGCATCCAACCGCACGATGCTCGGTCTCCCAAGCCCGACCGCCGAGCCAGAGACCCGGCGCGACCTGCCAGACGCATCACTGGTGAAAGCTGCGGTCGCAGCCCACCAGGCGGAGAAGGACGCTGCGGCCGCCGCGATGTACCGTACCGTCTTCGGGATGCCATCCCCGCTGGCAGGCATCGACCCGGAAGAGGCGAAGAAGACGATGTTCGGGGTGCCGTCGCCGCTCGCGGGGATGGCTACACCTTCGCCCGAACCCGCCGAGCCGAAGGTGCCCACGCCGGAACCGTCCGCCGCTTCGGAGGACGCCGCGCGGCGAACCGTCTTCGGGATGCCGAGCCCGCTCGCTGGCGTGGCGGCGACGAGCACGCCGCCACGCGACGTCGATGCGGCGGGTGGTCAAGGGGCGGCGGGTGGTCAAGGGGCGGCGCCTGCGCAGAAGGCCCAACCAGCCGCCAAGGCAAAGCCAAAAGCAGAGCCCGCGGCGAAGGCGAAGGCGAAGGCGAAGGCGAAGGCGAAGGCGAAGGCGGAGCTCCCGCGCACCCGTCCGATGTCTCTCGCGGACCTGCAATCGAAGTCGACGGCGCCGCCGAAGAAGCAGCGCACACCGGAGCCCGCCAAACCCGCTCCTTCGAAGGGGAAGCCCAGCCGGCGCTCGTCGGGCGACGCGGGGCGCGACCGCGAGGCCGCAGAGCTGTACGCGGCGGCTCGCTTCGCGGCTGCGATCGCCGAGGACGAGAAGCGCTACGCCAAGGCCCGCCACCGGAAGACGTTATTGGCCCTCCTGCTGGTCTCGATCGGCGCGGCGGTGGCCGCGGTCTTCGCGTTCCAGGAGAAGTCGAAGCTCAGGGCCGAGCTCGCTGGCGAGCCGACCGTCAGCCGCAGCGCCGACCGCTTCGGTGTCGTGGCCGGCATCCGCACCTCCGAGCCGGCCACGGTCACCTATCCCGGCGGCAAGGCGAGCGGCGAAGGTGAATGGAGCGTCGAGTTCTCCGTCCCGGAAGCTGAGATGAGCGTGGGCGCCAACACGATCTACCTCGAGGCCACGCCGGACCGCGGCGGCGACCTCGTGCGCATTCCCGTCCGCATTGTCCTCTACTATCGATTCAAGGTCCCGCCGATGGCGGCGCCCAAGGCTGGCAAGCCGATCAAGGCGTACGTCGAGGTCGGCGACGGCTGGAAGGTCGCGGTCGACGGCGGCCAGACCAAACCGACGGACGGCGGACGCGTCGAGCTGTCGATCGACCCGAAACCGGTGCTCGAGCCCGACAGCAAAGGCGAGCTCGAGATCCGCCTCTCACTGACCTCGCCCGACGGTGACACCAAGCGCTTCGCCGAGAAGGTGCGGGTCCCGATCCCCAATGCACCCCTCAACCTGTGGTCTCCGCCCAACCGCTGGCGCCGCGCAGTCGAGACGGCGCCGGTCCGCGGACGTACGCTCCCGGGCGCCGAGGTTCGCGTCGGCGACGCGCGTGCCACCGTGGGCGCTGACGGCCTCTTCGACCTGAGCGTGCCCGTGGCTCCCGGCGCCAACGAGATCGAGCTGCACGTGCGCGCCCCCGGTCGCAAGTCCGTCAGCCGGAAGATCGGCGTGGAGCGGATCGCGAAGTGGACCCTCAAGCGCGAGAAGAAGCGGCTCAAGAAGCTGACGCGCAGCTTTCTGAAGGGCGCCCCGCGCACGCCGGAGTACGAGGTGATGCTCTCCCAACCGGACGCCGTCCGTGGGGCAAAGGCGCGCATCAAGGGTCGGCTGGTCGAGGTGCGTCGCGGCCCGAAGGGCATCGACCACCTGCACGTCGCGACCTGCATCGGCTCCAGTGGCTGCCCCGTCTGGGTTCACCTCGACGGCCCGGTTCTCGCCGGTCAGGGCGACTCCGTCACCGTGGTCGGCACCCTCGCCGGCCTGCACACCTTTCGGCGCGGCGGCACAACGCTGGAAGCGCCGCGTGTCGACGCGTCGATCCTGATTCCTTGACCGCGGTCGTCAACGCCGGCCGCGACGGGCGCCTCTGCCCGGTCTGCGCCAGCCAGGTGCCGACCGGGAACGCGTTCTGCGGCGCCTGTGGTGCGCGCATGCCCGCCACCGACAGCACCGCGAGCGAAGACGGGCTGCTCGGGCGCGTCATCGACAGCCGCTTCCGGATCCTGCGCTTGTTGGGCGCCGGCGGCATGGGCGCTGTCTACCTCGCCGAGCACGTCGGCATCGGGAAGAAGGTCGCCATCAAGGTGCTGCGCGCCGATCTGCGCAGCCACCCCGAGCTCGTCGGTCGCTTCCGTCGCGAGGCGATGGCGGTCTCCCGCCTCACCGACGCGCACACCATCACGGTCTTCGACTTCGGCGTCTGGAAGGGCCTCGTCTACCTCGTGATGGAGTATCTGCGGGGCGCCGACCTCGCGGAGGTGCTCGAGCGGGAATGGCGCCTCGACCTGGTGCGCACCCTGCGCGTGGCGCACCAGATCTGCTCCAGTCTGGCCGAGGCCCACGCGGTCGGAATCGTCCACCGCGACCTCAAGCCGGAGAACATCTTCGTCACCCGCACCACGTCCGGTGACGAGCTGGTCAAGGTGCTCGACTTCGGGCTCGCCAAGATCCTGTCGCCGATGGAGCGCGCCGGAGCCCGCTTCGAGACCCAGGACGGGATGCTGCTCGGCACGCCCTACTTCATGGCGCCGGAGCAGGTTCGCAGCGAGAACGTAGACCAGCGGACGGACCTCTACGCCCTCGGCGCGCTGATGTTCCGGATGTACACCGGCCAGCATCCCTACCGGGGGCGCTCGCCGATGGAGGTCCTCGAGGGGCACCTGACGGGCACGCTCCCGACCCTGACGGAGACGATGCCCGGTCTCGACGTGCCCGCGCCGCTCGAGGACATCGTGCGGCGGCTGATGGCGCGCCAGTCCACCGACCGCCCGGCCACCGCGCTCGAGGCCGACGACTCGATCTGCGCGCTGCTCGACACCTTGGACCGCCCATCCACGCGGGGGCCGGCGGCGATCCCGTCGCCCGCGCCCGACATCGCCGAAGACGAGACGCCCGCGTTCCCGAGCACCTTCAGCACCTCGGCGATCCTCGACTCGGGCGACTTCGACCCCATCGCGCCCGACGAGGCCGGCTTCAGCGCGCCCACCCGCGACGAGTTCGCCTCCTACGAGCGTCGTCTGCGCGCGAAGGCGTGGCTGACCCGGCTGACCCTGACGGCCCTCGTGGTCGGCGGCGGCGGACTGCTCTGGTACGAATTCAACCATCGCCCGTACGTGCCGCCGACGTTCGAGGTCGAGCCCAACGACGATCCCGCCGAGGCCACGCGCATCGTGGCGGGCGTGAGCATCAAGGGCTTCCTCGGCCGCCGACGAGACAAGGACCGCAGCGACCGTGACGTGTTCCTCGTCGACGTCCCGCCCCACCAGCCATACGTCCAGATCCGCGTCGAGGGGGTCCCGGGGATCGATCTGCTGGTGGAGGGCTTCGACACGAAGGGCAAGCGGCTCTTCAAGCACAACACCGCCGGGGTGGGGAAGACCGAGAATGTGCGCGGCGGGCGCGTGGACCGCCCGAAGCTGGTGGTGGTGGTGCGCGAGATGTGGGTGCAGGGCGAGCGTCCCCGCGAGAACTCAACCGACCCGTATGACCTCGTGGTAAGGTTCGCGGCCGATCCACCGCCCACGACGCCGCATCCATGACCCTCCGACGCCTCTTCTTCCTCCTCGTCCTCGCCTTCCTCATCGCGTGCGGTGCAGCGGAGGAAGGCGTCGAGACGACGGAGGCCAGCGGACACGACACCGAGATCGACCCCGAGACCCTCGCCGCGCAGGAGGCCAAATCCGACGGCGACCCCTGCGCGACCCACGGAGAGGGCGACATCGACGGAGATCCGCTGCTCGCGCTGGTCAACAAGCACGAGGGTGGCCAGCTGAAGGCCGCCTACTCGCCGGCCGACCTGCTGCCGATCCCGCCCGACCAGATGATGCCCGGCCGCAAAGGCCAGATGCGCGCCGGGGCGCTGGCCGCGCTCGAGCAGCTCACGGGAGAGGCGCTGGCTGTCGAGGGCTTCGACCTGCGCGCGCGCTCCGCGTACCGCGGCTTCCGCGAGCAGTGCTTCACGTTCAATTACTGGGTCGAGCAGAAGGGCGTGGATCACGCCGACCGGTTCAGCGCCCGCCCGGGCCGCAGCCAGCACCAGCTCGGCACCACCGTCGACCTCACCGCGGAGTCCTGGGGCTGGAAGATCGAGCCCGAGGTCGCGACCACCGTCGAGGCCGCGTGGCTCGCGGGCAACGCCGGCCGCTTCGGATTCGCGCTCAGCTATCCCGATGGCGCCGAGGCGATCACCGGCTACGGCTTCGAGCCCTGGCATTACCGGTACATCGGCGTCGACGCCGCGGCCGAGATGGAGCGCGAGGAGCTGATCCTGGAGGCCTACCTGTCGCGCTGTCGCGAGGGCGACACCAAGCTCGAGTGCTCGCACGAGCCCGCGCCCGAGGTGCCCGTGAACCATCACTTCATCGGTGGCGCATGCGAGTCGGACGACGCGTGCGTCTCGCTCGGTGAGTCGGCCCGTTGCCTGACGACGGACCACCCCGGCGGGCATTGCACGATCCCGTGCGAGCGCGGCTGTCCGGACCGCGCCGGCAACAACATGCTGACGTTCTGCGCGGGCGAAGCGGGCGCCGGGCTGTGCCGCAGCCAATGCGACCACAACCGCTTCCCCGACGCCGGCTGTCGCGAGGGCTACGCCTGCGCCGAGCGCGAGCGCCCCGACAAGTCACGCCGCGCGGCCGTCTGCGTTCCCGAGTAGACGTGCCCGTCGTCGACGCCTGGATCCAGCACCCGACCTCGAACTTCCTCGCCGACCCCATGTTCGCCGCCATCCGGCGATGGATGGGCATCACCGACGTACCGCCCGAGATCCCGCTATCGATGACCATCGGGGCGCTCGACGCGGCGGGGGTCGACCGTGCGCTCGTCAGCGCGTGGTGGGGACCCAAGGGCCCGCTCATCTCGAACGACGAGGTGGCCGCTTGGACCCAGCGCCACCCCGAGCGGCTCTTCGGCATCGCCTCGGTTGACCTGTACCGGCCGATGGATGGCGTCCGGGAGCTGCGCCGCTGCGTGAAGACCCTCGGCTTCAAGGGGCTGCGCGTGCTGCCCTGGCTGTGGGGTCTGCCCCCCGACGACCGCCGCTACTACCCGCTCTATGCGGAGTGCATCGAGCTCGGCGTCCCGTTCTGTCTGCAGGTCGGTCACGCCGGACCGCTGCTCGCATCCGAGCCTGGGCGCCCGATCCCGTACCTCGACCACGTCGCCGTCGAGTTCCCGGAGCTGACCATCGTCGGTGGCCACATCGGGTACCCCTGGACTGACGAGATGGTCGCGCTCGCCACGAAGTACGAGAACGTCTATATCGACACGTCGGCCTACAAACCGCGTCGCTACCCCCCGGCATTCGTGGACTTCCTGCGTCACCACGGGCGCCGCAAGTGCCTCTGGGGCAGCAACTTTCCGATGATCCAGCCCGCCGATTGCCTCGCACAGCTCGACGTGCTCGGCCTCGACGAAGAGGCGCAGCAGCTGTTCCTTCACGAGAACGCGACCCGCGTGTTCGGCCTCACATAGACCGGCCGCGTAGGCGCTGTTACATTCGCGCTGTCCGAAGAGCGAGGAAGATTGGGCGCCCAACACGCCGGTCACTCCGTCGAGGTCAACGTCTCGCCGGCGCGGTTCTACGAGCTGGTCACCGACTTCGAGACCTACCCGAGCTTTGTCCCGAACCAGAGTGCTGTGCGCGTCCTCGAACGAGAGGGTGATCGCTGGCGTGCGGAGTTCGAGCTGAGCGTCGCCAAGAAACTCACCTACGTGCTCGACCTGGTCGGCGTGCCGGGCGAGTCGCTGACCTGGGAGCTCGTGTCGGGCGACATGATGCAGACCAACATTGGTGGCTGGGAACTCGAGGCGCTCCCGGACGGACGCACCCGCGCGACGTACTACATCGACGTGGCGCTGAAGGGTTTCGTGCCCCGCTCCATCACGCGATCAATGATCGAGCGGACCATGCCGATGAATCTCGAGGCGTTCCGGCTCGAAGCCGAGCGACGCGGGTGACCCGGACCGCCGCCTGGTCGCTGCGCGCCGCGATTCTGCTCGCGCCCGCGGTCGGGCTCGCCGGGCCGGTCGTCGGCGGCGTGGTCGCCCGCCCGCCCGCAGAGCTGCCTGCCGACGCGGCGAACGCCTTCGAGTCGGGGGTCGACGAAGCGCCTGGCGGTCGTGCGCGCCGAATCGCGAGTGCGGCACCCCCGAAGAGTCAGCGCTACGACGAGGGGCTCGCGGCGCTCAAGCGCGGTGAGCAGAAGTACCTGGACGTCGAGCTCGAGGCGGCCAAGGAGGCGCTCGGTGACGCGGTCGACGCGTTCCTCGACGAGCCCACCGACGTCAACGACGCAAAGCCGGCCGCTCGGGCGGTGCTGCGCATGGCTCAGGTCTGCATCGCCTTGAAGCGTCGCAAACAGGCCGACCGCGTCATCGAACGGGCGCTGCTGGCGCTCCCGCGCTTCCCTGCGGGCAGCTCGCCGCCCCCCGACCTGCGCGCGCGCATCGACGCCGCGCGTCGCCGTCTCCAGCCTCAATTCGGCGCCACGCTGAGCGTGACCACCGGCGCACCCGGCGCACAGGTCACCGTCAACGGGGTGTTCCTCGGCGTGACGCCGCTGCGCGTCGACGGGTTGGCTCGCCGCCCGGTGCGCGTGGTCGTGACCCCGGCGGGGGAGCCCGCCGAGTCGCGACTCGTGGACCTTGCAAGCGGGTCCGCGACGGTCGAGGTCGTCTCGGCTGAGACGATGGTCACCGAGCTGCGCGACAGCATCGTCAGCGCGGACGACGAGCGTGGGTGGACCGCCGCGGCGCGTCTGCAGGCGAGCTTCCAGGCCGACGCGACCTGCATCGCCGTGATGGAGGTCGACCGGGTGGTCGTCGCTCGCCTCGACGCCTCGCGCAGGAGGGTGCTGGGCGGCAACGAGGTCGAGCCGCCGAGCGGACTCAGCGGTTGGCGCGCGCTCGGGCGCTTCTGCTCCGCCGAGGCGCCACCGGACCTCTCGCCCCAGGTCGTCACAGGCGCCCTCTGGCCGAGCGACCCGCGGGTCTCGGGTGGCGGCGGTGGCTTCGGTCGTCGCGGTTGGGGCTGGACGGCCGTTGGCGTGGGCGCCGTGTCGTGGGGCGCGGCGACGTTCTTCGCCCTCGAAGCGTTCGACGCCGACGATCGATTCGGTCAGACCGGCTCCGAGACCGATAAACAAGGGGCCCAGACCAACGCCCTTATCGCGGACGTTGCGATCGTCACGGGGGTCGTCCTGGTGGGCACGGGGCTGTACCTGTTGCTCACCGATTGAGACTGGCCAAAACGCGCCAACTTCCTGAAAACGCAACAGAGATTCGTCGCTCGTATGCGTTGACCCTCCGGATCGCGGTGTGCTAGTGGTCCAATCGGTGGAGCGGCCCCCCCGGGGGAACAAAACAGTTGGAGCAGGGTAGCGGCGAGATGAGTTCCGCCGAGGCAGACCTCAACGATATGCCCCTTCCCGAGTCGCACCGCCGCGAGCCCGAGGATCAGCGTCGTCGCCCCGGCAAGAAGGGCAGGCGCCGGTCGCGGACCATCGCTACGAAGCGACTCTCGAAGGAAGAGCTGGCGCTCTCAGAAGAGCTGAAGTCGGTCATCTACGAGCGACCGCAGTGGCGCGCCGAGTGCGCCACCGGCATGCGCCCGTGTCCGTACGTCAGCTGCAAGCATCACCTGTATCTCGACGTGAACCCCGACACGGGGTCCATCAAGCTCAACTTCCCCGACCTCGAGGTCTGGCAGATGGCGTCGACCTGCGCGCTCGACGTCGCCGACCGCGGCGGCATCACGCTCGAGGAGGTCGGCGAAATCCTCAACCTCACCCGCGAGCGCATTCGCCAGGTCGAGGTGAAGGGGCTGCAGAAGCTGCGCGAGACCGCCACCGAGCTCGGTCTCCAGGACTTCCTGAACTTCCTCGAGACGCATCTCGACGCTGATTGAGCAGGCCCGCGCAGGGTTGACTTCCCGGTTTCGCATCCACGAGCGCACGACATCTTCGCCCGCGCCTCGGTCGCGCAATCCTCGACGTACCTCCGGTACGCCTCCGGTTGCGCTCGGTCGGTGCGAACGAATCTGCCCCACGCTCGCGGCGCGAACCTCGGGCAGTCAACCCTGCGCGGGCCCGCGCACCCTTTAGGGTGACGCGCCGCGTCACGCGTTGACGCGGGCCCATTCGCTCCCTATTGTCGCGGCCAAAATCGGCATCCGGGAGTTCGAATGGCCCCCTTGCGAAAAGCCCTCCTCTCCGTCTCTGACAAGACCGGCATTGCCGAGCTGGGGCGCGGCCTCGTCGCACACGGCATCGAGCTCGTCAGCACCGGCGGGACCGCCCGCGCGTTGGCCGAGGCGGGCCTCCCAGTCACCAAGGTGAGCGACCTCACCGGCGCACCGGAGGTCTTCGGCGGCCGGGTCAAGACGCTGCACCCGACCATTCACGGCGGCATCCTCGGGCGCTGGGACGACCCCGCCGACCGCGAAGAGGCCGGCGCCAACGGCATCGAGCCGATCGGCCTGGTGGTGGTCAACCTCTACCCGTTCCGCGAGACGGTCGCCCGTCCCGACGTCACCGACATCGAGGCCATCGAGAAGATCGACATCGGGGGGCCGACGCTGCTGCGCGCCGCGGCCAAGAACCACGCGCACACCGCGGTCGTCGTCGACCCGGCCGACTACGGGCGGGTGCTCGCCGCGCTCGGCACCGGTAGCCTCGACACGCTCCGCCGGGAGCTGGCGTTGAAGGCCTTCCGTCACACGGCCGCGTACGACAGCGCCATCGTCAGCTATCTCGAGCGCGACGCCGAGACGTTGCCTGCGCCGCTGCTGCTCGCCGCCGAGCAGGTCGACACGCTGCGCTACGGCGAGAACCCGCACCAGCGCGCGGCCTTCTACGCGTCCGAGACGCCCGCCGGCGCGCCGTCCCTCGCGCGGGCCGAGCAGCTCAACGGCAAGGCGCTCTCCTACAACAACCTGCTCGACCTCGACGCGGAGCTCAACATCGCGGTCGACCTCGGCCCGACCGGCGCCGTGGTCATCAAGCACGGCAACCCCTGCGGGGCCGCCGAGGCCATCGGAGACGAGGGCCTGGCCGAGGTCTACCTGCGCGCGCGCTCGACCGATCCCGACAGCGCCTTCGGAGGCATCGTCGGGCTCAACCAGACCGTCGACATGGCGACCGCCGAGAAGCTCGCCGAGACCTTCCTCGAGGCGATCATCGCGCCGGACTTCGCCGCCGACGCCCTCGCGCGACTGAGCAAGAAGAAGAATCTGCGGCTCCTGCGGCATGATCCGTGGCCGACCGCCTCGGAGTACCTCGAGATCCGCCGGGTCGCCGGCGGCTACCTCGTGCAGGACCACGACGCGAAGATCGACGACGTGCGCGGCGGCACCGTGGCGACGAAGCGCGCCCCGACCGAGGCGGAGTGGACCGCGTTGGAGTTCGCCTGGCGCCTGTGTCGCCACGTGAAGTCGAACGCCATCGTCTTCGCCCGCGCGGGCATGTTGCTCGGCGTCGGTGCCGGCCAGATGAGCCGGGTCGACGCCAGCCGGATCGCCGCCGACAAGGCGCGCCGCCAGGGTCACGCGCTCGAAGGCAGCTCCATCGCGAGCGACGCGTTCTTCCCGTTCCCCGACGGTGTCGAGGCGGCCGCCGAGGCCGGCGCGACCGCGGTCATCCAGCCGGGTGGCAGCAAGCGCGACCCCCTCGTCATCGAGGCGGCCGACCGCCTCGGGCTGGCGATGGTCTTCACCGGCACCCGCCACTTTCGCCATTGAAGCGCTGCCTCGTCGTGGGCGGTGGGGGCCGCGAGCACGCGCTCGTGCGCGCTCTGCTGCGCTCGCCGCAGGTCGGTGAGGTCCTGGCCGCGCCCGGGAACGCCGGGATCCTCGGCGAGACGGGCGCGCGCTGCGTCGACGTCTCGGCGACGGACATCGAAGGGCTGCTCGAGCTCGCCCGCAGCGCCGAGGTGGCGCTGACCGTCGTCGGTCCAGAGGCGCCGCTCGTCGCCGGCCTCGTCGACCGTTTCCGCGCCGCCGGACACTGCGTGCTCGGACCCGTGGCGGCGGCCGCCCATCTCGAGGGCAGCAAGGTCTTCTGCAAGCAGGTCCTCGAGGGTGCGGGCGTCCCGACCGCCGCCTGGCAGGCGTTCTCCGACCTCGACGCCGCGCGCACCGCCCTCCCGGACGGCCCGGTCGTGGTGAAGGCCGACGGCCTCGCTGCTGGCAAGGGTGTGGTCGTGGCCGGCGATCGCGCCGAGGCGGACGCCGCGCTTGTCTCGATGCTCGGCGACCGCCGCTTCGGCGAAGCCGGCGCGCGGGTACTCGTCGAGCGCTGCCTCGATGGCGAAGAGGTCAGCGTCATCGCGCTCTGCGACGGCGAGCACGCGCTCTGTTTCCCCCCCGCTCAGGACCACAAACGCATCGGCGAAGGCGACACCGGGCCCAACACCGGCGGTATGGGTGCATACGCACCTGCGCCGTGCCTCGACGCGGCGGCCTGCCAGCGTGTGACCCGCGAGGTCCTCGAGCCGGTGCTGGCGGAGATGCGCCGCCGCGGCGCCCCATTCCACGGCTTCCTCTACGCCGGGCTGATGCTGACCGCAGAGGGGCCGTACGTGCTCGAGTTCAACGTGCGCTTCGGTGATCCCGAGGCCCAGCCGCTGCTCGAGTTGCTCTCCTCGGACGCCTTCACCGCGTTCTGCCAGGCGGCGGACGGCGCGCTGTCCCCCGACGCGCTGGCGTTCCACGAAGGCGCCTCGGCCTGCGTCGTGCTCGCGTCGGCCGGTTATCCGGCCAGCAGCAGCAAGGGTGACGTCATCTCGGGCCTCGAGGCCGCCGGCGACGTGGAGGGCGTCACCGTGGTCCACGCGGGCACGCGCCGCGAAGGCGACACCGTGCTGACCAACGGCGGCCGCGTCCTCGGCGTGACGGCCCGGGGGAGCGACCTGCGCGCCGCGTTCGATGCTTGCTACACAGCGGTGGACCAGATCGACTGGTCTGGTATGCAATTCCGCCGCGACATCGGGCATCGCGCACTGACGTCCACTGACAGCGGTAACGACGCAGGTTGATCACGCTTCGCTTGCCCGGCACGACGATGCCGGCGTTGCACCTCCTCGACGTGCCTCTGGCACGCCTTCGTCAGCGCGCCTTGGCCTCGCCGCGCCGGCCGGCGCGCTCCGTATTCAACCTGCGTCGTTACCGCTGTGACGCCTGACGCGGCGCTGTAGCTTCGCGTGCGTACCTGGCTGGAGCTGCTCACCTTTACCGCGCTTGCGACCGCCGTGCTCCTGCTCATCCTCGGAGCAGGTCAGCTCGCCCGCGTCGCCGACTTGCTGGTCACGAGCGGTGACTGGCTCGGGCTGCTGGGGCCGACTGCGCTCGTTCTGCTCGAGGCCGCGCTCCCACTCGCGGGCCTGGTCGCCGCCGGTCTGGTCTACGGCCGCATGCGCGCCGAGGGAGCGCTCATCGCACGCGCCGCGCTCGGCATCGGTCCCGCACGCACTTGGGGCCCCGCCGTGGCCATCGGCCTGCTGCTCGGCCCGATCTCGGCCTGGCTCGCTTCCGGGCCCGTCCCCGACGCTGTCGTCGCCCTCCGTGGGCGATTGGTCCAGGCCGCCGTCCAAGGCGTGGTGCGAGGAGACGCCGTCCCGCTCCCGGGTGGCGGCGTCGTCCGCGCCGTCCCGACCGACGGCGCTCCCGCGATCTGGGCCGCGCTGCCCGCGGGCGAGGGCGCCCCCGCGCTCTTGCATGCGCGAGCCGCCCGCGCCGACGCGACCTCCGATGGTCTCGCCCTCCATCTCGACGGCGTCCACCTGTGGAGCCGCGACCTGCGCGTGCGCACGGGCCAGGCGGACATTCGTCTCGACGACCCCGCGCTGCTCCGGCGCCTCGGCGTGCTCGGACCCCCGAACGCGCTGCGCAGCGTCGCCCTGGACCCCACCAACCGCCATCAGCACTTCACCTGGCACCGCCGCCTCGCGTTGCCCGCCCTCGCGCCGCTCTGGGCCCTCCTCGGGGCTTTGCTCGGCGCGACCTTCGGCGGCGCCTGGGCCACCGCCGCCTCGGCCGGCGCCGTCGCTGGCGCCTACTGGCTGCTCCGCACCGGGGAACTCAGCGCTCGTGCCGGTCTCTTTGACCCGGGCCTCGCCGCCTGGGCCCCCTTCGCGCTGCTCGCATGTCTGCTGCTCATCGCCGCGCCACGCCTCGCCCGGCGCGCCGGCGGCTGACCGCTAGTTGCCGTCGCGGTACTTCTTCCGCTGCTTCTCGTACCGTGGGCGCTCGTCTGGATTCAGAACCTCCGCCTCGTCGATCGCCTCTTCCGCCAGCTTCGGTTCGCCGTTGCGGAAGCGCAGCTCTGCCAGGGTGTCCCACGCGGCTGCCGAGTCCGGCTTGATCCCGAGCCCTCGCTCGACCAGCTCGATCGCCTCGCCCAGCGCGGCATCGTCGTGCCGAAGCGTCCACGCCAGGTTGTTCAGCAGTCGCGGGTTGTCCGGCGCTTCGGCCAGCGCTGACCGGTACGCCTCGATCGCCGCCCCTCGCTCGCCATTCCACGCGGCCACATCTCCGAGCAGGAGCAGGGCGTCGGCATCTTTGGGGAACGCCCGCACGACATAGCGCGCAGCCTCCAACGTCTCGGCCTTGTCATTCGTGTCGCGCAGCACGTGCACCCACATCAGGTGCAGCTCTCGCGCCTCCGGGTGCTCGGAGATCGCGTCTCGTAACTCGCCGATCGCCTCCGGCGTGCGTGTGGCGTCGATCATGAGCTGGGCGAGCCGCGCGTGGGCGCGCGGGGGATGGCCCTTCAGCCGGGTGAGCGCCCGCCACGTCTTCTCTGCGCGATCGAGCTCGCCGAGCCGATAGTGAGTCAGCCCGAGCAGGAAGCGCGCCGGCGTGAGCGCGGTGTCTGCCGCAACGGCACGCTCGAACGCGTCGCGCGCCTCGGGCAGCTTCTGCACTGCCAGCAGCTCGTGACCGAGCACCGAGAGCAGATGCGCGTCGTCCGCGTGGTCGACGGCGATGGCCCTCAGAAAGGCGAGCCGGTCGAAGTCCGGGCCCGGCTCGACCAGGAACTCACCGAGCACGGCGGCGTTGGCCCGGTCCATCGCCGCGCGAAAGCGGTGGAGCGTGTGCGCGTCGCGCGCGATCTCCTTGACCCGGGCGGTGACGCGGAACACCACCGCCGCCTCCTCGCGCTTCTCCTCAATCCGGATGGCGACCGGGGGACCGTCCTCGTTGAATTGCAGCGGATCCCAGGCCGGTCGATACCCAGCAGGTAACTCGATGCGGAGCTCGCGCTCGAAGCTGCGCAGCTCGTCGAGCGCGGTGTCCTCGTCGATCTGTGCCTGGAGCCGCATCGGCGCGGGTGGCAGAAGCAGCGCGCCGTCGAATCGGACGTTGACCAGGTCCTCGTCCTCCCCGTGGGCGAGCATCACCAACGGCGCCTCGGGCGACTCGAGCCCGGTCGTCGTGACCCGCGACGGGACCCGCTTGCCGCCGAGCAGCACGCCGGGGGCGGCCAGCAGCGCCTCACGACCACGCTCGCCGACTCGGAGCAGGCGCGTGCGCATCTCGCCCGCCGCGTCGCCTCGCAGCTCGACGCGCGTCTCGATTCGACTCGCGTGCACCGGGTCGATTCGCCACGTGGTTCGCTCGATGCGCCCGTTCCGCTCGGCGTCGGCCTCGGGGATGCGCAACAGCGCCCCGCCCGCGCCATCCACGACCAGCGCGTTCTGGCCGCGCAGCAGCTTGGGCACCGCGTCGACCGTGCCCAGACCCGCGGTGAGGTCCACCCACGCGTCAACCGATGGCACGTAGAGCACGACGTGACTGAACTGCGCCGGGGAGGGGAGACGGCGCACGAAGCCGCCCTGCCCACGCGGGCGGACGAGCGCGGGGTGCGACTCGATGCCGACCGCAGCCAACATCGCCTGGAGCAGCGCGGTCATGTCTTTGCAGTCGCCTGCGCCCGAAGCCAGCGTGCTCTCCGCCGGCCGTGGTTGGTACGCACCGATCCCGAACTCGATGCCGAGGTAGCGCACGTGGCGCTCCACGAAGGCGAGCAGAGCCGCCAACTTCTCGCGCGGCGTCTCGCGGCCCTGCGTCAGCGCCAGCGCCCGGGTGACCACCGGCGGCGTCGGGTCGGCTCGAGGGGCGTACAGCGCATGGTACCAGGCGTCGACGGCCTTCCAGGTGGAGAAGCTCGACGCGTAGACGCCCGGCAGCTGCTCCGCTTCGGCGGTGTACGGCGGCAACTCGTGACGGATCCACCGTAGCGAGCGCGCTCCGGCGTGCTGGGTCACGCTCGGCGCCGCGAGCCCCGGCGCCTCGAAGCGCACCTTGGCGTCAACCGGCAGCGTGAGCTCGTACACCGCTCTGACCGTCGGGTCGGGATTCGCGAGCACATAGCCGTCCCACCAAAGCCCCGACAGGCTCGGATGGGGCCGGTGCACGACCACCTCGTAGTCGACCAGCGCCCCCGGCTCGACCTGCGGGAACTCGAGGACGAGGCGGCGCGCCTCCCCGCGCAGCGTGCCCCGGGCGTGCGGGTCACTGACCCGGCGCGCAGACTCCGAGACGGCGACCACTGCGCCGTCCGGCGTGAGCGTACGAGCGCGAATCACTGTGGGAGCGCGGTGCGCGTGAAAGGGGACCGCGACGCGTCCGTAGCGGGCCACGCCCTCTGGCTTTCGGAGCAGGACCGAGCGCACGTGCCGCACCGTCGCCACGCCGCGCGCGTCGACCGTCACGTACCGCTCGTCGCGCAACACCGTCGCCACCTCGCCCGTGCCCTCTCCGGCGCGCTCGGCCAGCTCTGCCAGGGCAGGCTCGACCTCCGCGGCACGCGACCCCGGCAGGTCGGCGAGAATCAGGGATGCGCGGCCATGTCCGGCGACCTCCATCAAGACGGAGAGCGCCTCGGCGTCGCGCGGATCGCGGTTGAGCTGCCGCACGACCAGCGCGAGCGCCTCGGTGTCGCGTTCTTCCTTCGCGAGCAGCCGCGCGAGCGCCAGCCGCACCGGCCGCCGGGTGGGGTCGCGCGCGAGCACCGCGCGGTACGCCGCCACCGCCTCGTCGGTCCGTCCGAGCGCGGCCAGCGCGCGCCCCCGCAGGACCTGAAGCTCGGGCACCTCGGCGTCCTCGAGCGCGTTCGCCACCTCCTCGGCCTCGCCAGCGGCCAGCAGGGCCCGCGCGAACAGCTCGGCCACCGCCACGTCGCCCGGTCGTCCCGCTCGCAGCGGCCGCAGCGTGGCCACCGCCTCGGCGGGCCGCTTGAGCTGGTACTGCGCCGCCGCGAGCCTCATCCGCGCGCGATAGGCCCGCGGATGGGCCGCGAGGACCGTTCGCCAGGCGCGGATCGCGCCCTCGGCGTCGCCCGAGGCGTGACGCAGCCGGGCGGATTCGTCCGCCGGGTCGGGGTCGTCCGGGTCGAGCCTGGCCGCGTGCTCGTACTGGGCGCGCGCGTCCACCGCGTGGCCCTGGGCCTCGTGCAGCCGGCCCAACTCGGCATGGAGCCGGGACGACTCCGGATGCCGCTCGATGCCGAGCCGCAGCGCTGCCCCGGCACGCTGGAGGCGGCCGCTGCGCGCCGATTGGTAGGCGTATGCGAGCCACGCGTCGATGTCATTCGGGCGCTGCGCCACGGCGTCGGCGAGCTCGGACTCTGCGATAGCCGTGTGCCCGGCGAGCCCGAGGGCCTCTGCGAGCACGAGGCGGGGGCGGGCGGTGTCGACGGCGTAGAGGCGGGGCCGCAGCGCGAGCGCCGCGCCGACCTGCCCCGCCGCCACCAGGGCGCGTGCGTGCACGAGGAGCGCGTCGGGATCGTCCGGCGCCACGGCCAGGCGTTGGTTGGTCACGTCGAGCGCGCGCCTCGTTGCGCCGCTCCGGAGCAGGGCGTCGCCCAGCGCGACCTGGTACTTCGAGCGCTCGGGGAACCGGGTCACGAGTCGGTCGAGGTGCGCGATGGCGGATTCGGGCACCCCGGCAATGGCGAGCGTGCGCGCCAGGTCCCAGCGCACGTCGGCGCGCCTGGGCGAGCGGGTGAGCGCCGCCTCGAGGTCGCGCACCGCCTCGGCAAGGTTGCCAGAGCGGCGCCACGCGACGGCTCGCGTCGTCCACGGCTCCGGGTCGTCCGGCGCCTCTGCCACGGCGCGCGCCAGCGAGCCCCAAGCCCCGGCGCCGCTCTCGATCTCGGCCCGGGCGACCGCGACCAGCGCCGCTGGGTCCGACGGTCCGGCTTTGAGGGCCGCCTGAGCCGCCGCCTCGCCGCCCGTCGGATCACCCACCGCCAGCAACGCGCGGGCGTGAACGGCGAGCCCTTCGGCGCCGCGCAGGCCCGCCGACAGCCGCGCCGCAGTCACCGGATCGTCCTGCCGCAACGCAGCGAGGGCAGCCCCCGCCGCGCACGCGGGCAGAGCGGCCCGACACGTCTCGAACAACGCTGCGGCGTCGGCCGCGCTTTGCTCGAGCTGTGCCCGACCGAGGAAATAGGTCCGCAGCGGCACGTCTGGCGCCGCGTCACGCGCCGCTGCGAGGCTCTCCACGGCCGCCTCGAGGCGCCCGAGACGGGCCATCGCCTCGCGGTAGCAGGCCTGCGCCGCGTGGTCGTTCGGGGCCTCCACGATGCGCGCCCGGCACGCGGTGGCCCGGCCCTCCACGGTGGGCGCCTCTGGCCGGACGACGGGCGCGCCCCCACAACCGCCCGTCGCGGCGGACAGGGCGCCGAGAAAGACCATTGTGAGGCGCGTATGTGGCGGTGTGCAGCGGCTCACACCCATGAACATCGGTCGCGGGCGGCCGATGTTGCGCAGAAAGCGCAGAGTCACCTGCGACGCCGCCGGCGGACGCTCAGCAGAAAGGCCCACCCGAAGCACACTGGGGCCGCCGCCGCCGCACGACAGTCCCCGCTGCCGTCGCTGGTCTCCGTATCGGCCGGGACGTCCGGCGCCGCGTCCGTGGCCACCGCGGCATCCGCTACTCCGGCGTCGGTCGGCGCGAGGCTCCCGTCTGCAGGCTGGGCGCACGCCGGGTCGTCGGGCGGCAGGCAGAGACTCGAGCAGATCTCGGTCGCCTGGGAGTCGGCCGGGCAATCCCAGAGGACGGCGTCGCTGTCGAAGTCGTCCATCTCGGCGCGCCACGTGTCGCCGAGGTCTCCGGTGGAGCCGACCACCCAGACGTTCGGGCCGAACGCCGTGCGTCCACACGCCCAGACCCGCTCATGCGCCGGATCCCAGCGCAGGCACCCGACCACCAACGCATCCGCGACGCGCGGCAGCTGGTCCCAGCTCTCGCCGCCGTCTTCGGAACGGAACATCCCCTCGAATGGGGTCGCCAGCAGCATCCGCCCGGCCACCTCGTCGACCACCATGCTCTTGGGCGCGTCGGGGAGCACCACGACCTCCGTCCAGCTCGCGCCGCCGTCGTCGGTGCGCACCAGGGTGGATTCCGGAAACCGCTCGACGGTCGCAAACATGGTGGTCGCCAGCATCGGATGCCCGGCGATGATCTCGAACTCCTCGGCGCGCACGTTCATGCCGTCGGGGCCGAGCGCGATGTCGACGAAGGTCCGCCCGCCATCGTCGCTCCGAGAGGATCCGCCGAAGTGCGTCGCGTACACCACCGACGGGTCGGCGGGCGAACGGATGATCGAGCGGATCCGGCCGCCGGACTCAATGCCAGCGGCCGTCCAGGTCTCGCCGCCATTCTCGGTCAGGAAGACGTCGTTCGGGATGCCCAGCGTCTCGGTGACGGTCAGCAGCTCCGCCGGTTTGTCGGGGTGGGGGAGCAGCTTGCTCGAGACGTGCGCCGAAAGCGCCCCGGGCACCTCCGACCAGCTGCAGCCGGCGTCAGTCGAGCGGTACAGCCCCGCGTTGCCCGTCGCGACCAGCGTGTCCGCCGTGGGTCCGGCGATGCGCGCATTCTGCAGCCGCGGCTCGGGCACGATCGCGTCGTCGCACAGCAGCGTGAACGCCCCAGCCTGCCGCGCGAAGATGCCGCGATTGGTGACGACCACCCACAGATCGTCCTCGGTTTGTGTGGGAAAGAAGAGGTCGACCACCAACGGTGAGCCGAGGTGCGCGCACACCAGCGCTGGCAACAGGAGGGTGGCGAGGAACGTGAGCTTCCGCATCGAGACCGGGTATCGCAGAATGGGTCGAGGCCGCTGAAATTGTACATACACGGGGAGACCGATGCGCTGTTTCGTCGCGCTCTGCGCCACTTGCATGCTGTCCTGCGCGGGCGCTCCGTCATTGACCTTCGCGGCGTCGGGCGCGTGCAGCGAGGAGCACGACGGGTGCGTCGCCCGCTGTGCGCGTCTCAAAGACGATCACGACTGCAAGATGCTGTGCGACTACGACACCCGACGCTGCAACGCGCGCCAGGGTGACAGCCAGATCGGGCTCGGCGAATCTTCGCGTCGGCTCGGCGACCACACCGCGCTGCTCGTCGACCTCTTCGGTCGGAAGATCGCCCACTCCTCCAGCATCCGCGTCGAGCCCAAGGGCGACGTGGTCTGGCGTAACGGCGCCCACGAGCTCGCGCCCGGCGCTGGCCTCGCGATCGAGTTCGAACTCCCAGACGAGCTGCGCCAGGTCGAACTCGCGCTCACGCACGCGCCGGGCGGTGCGAAGGCCTGCTTCATCACGGTGACGGTCGGCGACAAGACGCTCGTCGGGCGCTACAGCCCGCCGCGCCACGAAAAGGGCCGCCTGAAGGTCGAGTCCTGGGAGCTCCTCCCACTGCTGCCCGACCCCCCGGAGGACCCGGAGGCGCCCTACGTCGTGAAGATGTTCATCTTCAATAACAACGCCGCGGGAAGCCTCGAGAACTACCGTCTGGCCAGCATCGAGATCATCTATCGCGCGCTCCAGGAGACCCGGTAGCGGCGCCAGCAGCCTGCGGGGAAGCACGCCGTCGCGAGGGCGACGAGGCGCCCCGCAGGCTGCTAGCGCTCGCCGTCGAGCACGTAGTCGAGGACCACCCAGCGCGCGAAGCCGGCGTGCCCCGTCGGCTCGGTCAGGGGAATCCGCGCGCCCGAGACGTCCACCGCCCACACCGCGCTGGTCCCGCTGCCAACGTGGGTCTGCGCCGTGAACAGCAGCGTACCCGCAGGTCCTCGACCCGCGGCCGCGTGGGGATAGCGCTCGTCACCCTCCACCTCGCCGCCTTCCGCCGTCGGGTAGCGCTCGTCGAGGCCCTCGTCGGTCACATTCGTCAGCGTGTCCGAGACCGCGCACGTCGGGCGTCCACGGAACAGCGCCTGCACGTCGAAGCCGATGCTCATCAGGTCGTGATGCCCCTCGGGCCCCCCCGGCTTTCCCCCCACATTCCTGCTGAACAGGATGCTCGTGAGGTCGCGGTTGAAGGTCGGCTGGTGGTCACCCAGACGGCGTCCGCCCTCGGTGAGCGTGTCGACGTCGGTGAAGCCGAGGTCGCCATCCGTCAGCTGGCAGGCGAGCGCCGTCTCGTGCTCGGCCACCCACACCTGCGGCTTGATCACGCAGCCGTCGTTGCACACCTCTTTGTCGACCACGTAGGTGAACAGCGGCCGATTCACCACCGGGAACACGTCGCGCACCGACTCTTCGTGCGCGGTGAGCACCTCCATGTCCGTAATCTCGCGTGCGCGGTTGTCGAAGAGCGACAAGTACGCCTGCGACGGCTCGTCACCGCAGCGCATCGCGAACATCACCCGCGCGCGGTCACGCCAGCCGACGCCACCGATGCCGGCGTCGCAGCCGTCCGGCGAGATGGCCCAGGCGTTGCGCTCCTTCACGTCGACGATCACGACCTCACCCGGTCCGTCCTCGCCCTCGAGCCGCACGGTCGCGACGTACCTGGGATCCGGGCCAACCGTGGCGTACGTCCAGCGCCCCGGCTCGCTCGTGATCTGCCGCCTGCCGGTCCCATCCGAGAGCACGCTGAACAGGTGCCCATCCTCGCCGGCGAGGGACGCGTACATCAGGTCGCCCGGAACCGACTGCAGCGAGATCGGCAGCCCGGCGTCCGGGAACTCGAACGCCAGGTCCGGCTGGACCGTCCCGTCCTGCGCCGACGGTCCCATGTCGGTGGTCGCGTCGCCGCCTCCACCGCTCCCGCCGCCCGGGTCGCACCCGAACGCCAAGACGACCGTCAGCAGGCTCCACTTCATCATGGCTCCGGTTCCTCCGAGGCGAGCTGCGCCAGGTGTGCGTCCGCGAGGTCGAAGAACGGTACGGCCCGCGCCGCCACCAACGTCGCCGTGTCGACCATCGCGGCCGCACACGCCCGCTCGGTCACGTAGGTCCAGACCAGGACCGGCCGCTCCGGGACCAGCGCATCGAGCGGAACCACGACGCCGTGCGCCGCACGTCCCACTCCGGGGTCGAGGTCGTCGAGTCGTGCGCGGTACCGGCTCACGGCGATCCGCACGCGGTGCCCGGGCCGTCTGTGGATGCGCTCGAATTGCACGTATTGGAAGCCGTTCGGCGTCGCCCGCACGAAGTCGAGGAAGTAGACATCCGTCGCGTGCGCGCGGCGGTCATGGCGAAACCCCGGTGCGGCTTCTTGAAGCGCGCTCGCGGCCAACTTCGCCACATCGAACTCCGTACGGCCGCGGGTCACCAGGCCCTGCAACCACCGCAATGGGAACGGAGCCTCTCGCGGCGCGCGGGCGGGCACCTCCGCGGGCGCCTTCAGGACCGCGTCGACCTCACCACTCAACGCTTCGGTGAGCGCGGCGTACCGCTGACCCCGCCTGCTCGTCTTGGGGGCGCCCTCGAAGACCCACGCTGCAGCCAGCCCGAGGTCGTCGTGGACAAGGCGCGCAAGCTCGCGCCGGGCGCGCCGAAACCCCTCGTCGTCAGGGTCGTCCACGTCGAGGATGACGACCAGGTTGTCGTACGTCTGCCGCCGCTCCGTGCGCACCAGGTAGAAGCTGTCGTCGCTCTGCTCGGGGTCGCGGTCGGTGACGTTCCAGCGCAGGTCCGACCAGCGCAGCCCCCAATCCGCGGCGCCCGCGGCGAGGCCGAGCAGCTCTGTCCTGGCCGCGGCCTCGAGCGCAGGCTGCCCGACGGTGGTCAACCCGAAGACGTTGTTGGGCCGCTCCGGGTGGTCACGCAGGTCGAGGGCGTCGAGCATCGACTCGAGCTGCGCCAGCGTGCCGGTGCAGCGGACCACCACCACGTCGAGGTCGTCGAGCAGCCCCAACCACGCGCGGAACACCGCCAGCCGCGCGGCCTGCGGGATCGCTGCGCGCAGCGTGTCGGGGACGCCGTCGACGGCTTGCAGCCACACCTCGCTCTGGGTGACTGCGACGGGCTGCGGCTCTGCGGCCCACGGCACCCGTGGCTCGAACGCGTCGACGGCGGTCCAGCGCGGCTCGACGCTCGACAGGTCGAGGTCGGCGCACCCCGGCGCCGCTGCCTGCAATCGCGTGTGCGCGGCCGCGAAGCGCGCCGCAGCGAGCTCGCGCCGGGCCTCGTTCCGCCCGTGCACCCCCTGTTCGGCGTACGCCACCACGTCGCGTTGGAGCACCCGGCCTCGCAGCCTCGGGTCGAGCGCGTCGTGGTCGACCGGCCAGGCCGGCTCACCTTCGAGGTGCAGGACCACCTCCGCCTGCCGCTCGATGTCGAGGGATTGCACGCGGATCTGCCCACCGCGCAGGGTGCGGCCCCACTCCACGTAGCGGTCGATGTGAGCCGGATCGGCCTGGGCCACGACGTCGATCCAGTACCCATCGAAGTCATCCGGCAGGTGCTGGGCGGCGTCGTGCAGTGCGCCGAGCTGCCGCCACGCGACCCAGGTGTCGAAGCGGTGCGAAGTGGTGGCGGTGTCGAGCCACGTCTCGGCCCGCTCGTAGGCGGCGAGGGCGCGCTGACGGCCCGCCTCCAGCCGGGTCTGGCACACCAGCGGCATGCCGCTACTCTACAGATTCCGCCGGTCCTGTCAGCTTTGCGAGCTTCACTCGAGGTGAGCACGCTCCAGAGCCGCTTCGAGGGTCAGGCGCTCTGGCCCGGGGTGAGCCGCGAGGTGCTGCGCGTTGACGAGCGCCAGCATCGTGTTGAGCCGGTCCAGGTCGAGCACCCCTTCGATGGGGACGCGCTCGCTGACCCCGGTGGCGTCGAGGCCTTCGAAGTTCAGCGCGCACCAGGCCAGCGCCTGCTCCACCCGCACCGCTGGACCGTGGGTTCGGCACAGCAGCGGACGTGCGGCGTACACCGCGCAGCTCCCGTCGTCGTCGAGAAAGACGCAGCGCTCGCCCGCCCGCACGTCAGGTGCGTGGCGCCGGTCGCTCAGCTCGGTCCGTCGCGCCTCTGACAGCGTGGCCACGTGCGCACGCAGCGCGTCGACCTCGACCGCCCACGCGGTCCGCCGCGTACGACAGCAGGCATCGCACCCGCGGGCGCACTTCAGCCACTCGGATTGCAACGTGGTGACCCGCTCGGTGAACGCGTCCACCTTCGCGAGGAGCGCGGCGTACGCGGGATCCGGCAACGAGGCCTACTCCTCGGCGGCGGGGGGGGTGCCCACGGTGAAGATCACCTGGTCGGGGCTGCTCGCGGCGTCGCTCTCGACCACCAGCGTCGCCAGGTGGGAGACCATGTCGTCGGCGGGCCGGTCGAAGTCGACCGTCACCTCGTGACTGTCGCCCGGTGCGAGCTCGGTCGCGGAGCTGACGCCGCCAGACGCAACCGAGAACTCCGGATCGCTCGGCGCGATGCCGGCCGCCACGTCGTCCGCCGTCGACAGCCCGACGCGCGTCAGCGTCAGCGGCTGACTGCCGACGTTCGTCAGGGTGATCGTCTGGTTGCGCGACTCACCGCCAGGCACGTCGTTCCACATCACGATCGCCGGCTCGATGCCGAGCGTCGGCGGCAGGTTCGACACGTTGCGCACCAGGTTCACCCAGGTGCCGAGCTTGCCCGCGCTCTCCGCGCTCTTGGGCTCCGCGTTCTCGCCATCGTGCTCGACGAAGACCCGCGCGTCCGATCCCTCGCGGCTGCGCGGCTCGTAGCGCACCGTCACCGCGCGCGTGTCGCCGCCACCCAGCTGGAAGCTAGACTGGCCGCGTATGGCGTAGTCCTCCGCCTCTTGCTCGACGGCGACGCTGAACACGCTCAGCGGCCCGAGCCCGCTGTTGGTGATCTCGAGGTCGCGGTCGATGGTGGCGCCATCGCCCGAGAACTCGACCGAAGGATCAACCTCGCAGTATCCGAACACCGCCGAGGTCGTCAGCGTCACCTCGATCTCGCCCTGCTCGGGATCGTTGCTGAAGAACCGCAGCGTCGCCTCGTCGTCTCCGGCGTCTCCGGGCTCGTAGCGGACCTCGACCGTCACCGACTGGCGCTCACCCAGCAGCCACGGAGGCGACGCGTCGGCGTCGATGAAGAACTCGGTGATGGGCTCGCCGCTGGCCTGGTCGACCGGCGGGTCGTTGAGGCGCGTGAGCTCGAAGCGGCTGACGTTCAGATCGCCCGTCCCGATGTTCGAGACGATGACGTGCTGGGTCCCCATCACCCCGCCCGTGAAGCCCACCACGTCCGGCCGCGCCGAGATCCGAGGCGTGGCGCTCTGCACGAGCAGCTCCACCTCACGGGTGTCCTCCTCGGAGTCGTTCGACTCGATGATGAGCGTCGCACCCTCTGGCGGTGTCGCCTTCGTCGGCCGGTAGCGGACGTTCACGTTGCGGAAGTCGTCGGTCTCGAGTTCCAACTCGAGGTCGGGGCGCTCGTCGATGACGAACTCGCACTCCGAGTCGATCGCCGCCGGCAGCTGCTCGTTGGGACTGAGGTTGTGGAGCACCCGGTCGCATTGTTCGTACGGCGGAGCCAGGCGGATGCTCTTGATCTTCAACAGCGCGTCACCGCCCGCCCGGAGCTCGACGGCCTTGATGTCGTGCGCGCCCACGCGCACCCGGCTGAACACCAGGGTGTCGGTGTCGAGCAGCAGCTCGGGCGTCGTGAAGGTCCTGGGCGGCTCGTTGCAGGACATCGCGAGCAGCGCCAGCACCCAAATCGAAAGGCGGTTCATGGCTAGCCTCAATTGCCGCGACGCGGGAAGCAGCGCGCCTCGTAGGTCACGCGGATTGTCTGCCCGGGCTGCGGCACGTTGTTTTCGTCGAAGATGATGGAGTTGGTCGGCTCGTCGAACATCCAGCCGGCGTCCTGCCGTTCGCCGTCCACGGCCACCTCGATGGTGGCGCGCACGGCGGGCCGCGACAGGAAGAACTGGACCGGCAACCCGAAGGCCTGGTCGCCGATGTCGCGCAACGCCTGGCCGAAGTCGTTGTCGCAGATGCTGTGCACGCCGCCGTTGGTGCGGTTGGCGACCTCGACGTAGCGCCGACCCGCGTCCGCCGCGCCGTGGTTGCTGTTGCAGTTGGCGGCGCGGCCGTCGATTGCGCCCACGATGGCGTGCGCATGCATCAGGGCCTCGTTGCGGAAGCCTTTGATATTCTTCAGGAAATCTACGTAGAAGTTGAGCGTCGCCTGCGACTGATCCTCTTCGTCCGAGACGTAGACCACCTCGAGCGCCGCATCATCGCGCAAAAAACCGCGGTTGTAGCCGCCGCAGAACCCGCCCACGCACGTATCCGGCGCCTGGCAGTCACCATTGCCACCGCACATCACGCCCGTGTCGAACGCCAGCGGGTCGGAGAGCGCCCGCTGCGACGCCTCGAGCCCGCGCTCCTCGCCGGCCCCATTCGTGCCCACCCGCACCGCGTCCGCGAAGCGATCCTCGATCCCGGGCCCGCGCGGCATCACCCGCGGATCGACGAGCTTGCCCTGGTGCGAGTCGTTCTGCATGTCGGTGGTGACCACCCCGAGCTGGTACTCGTTGCGGAACATCTCCGCGCCTTGGATGAACACGCCGAAGTTGTCGGCCATGTTGTCCTGCTCGTCACCCATCGAACCGGAGCTGTCGACCACGAAGAGCACGTCGACCTTCCGCCCGCTCACCTGCTCGAACACGTCGGTCTGACGCCGCTCCCGCACGCCCTCGCCGCTGATCGGCACCCGCAGCTCCGGGTTGTTGTCGGCGTCGGAGGTGAAGACCACCTCGCACATGTCCTCGCCGAGGTTGTTCGGCTCGTACACCAGCACCAGCTCGGCCGGCGTGTTGCGCGTCACGACGATGCAGCCGTCTTCATCTGCCACGGGACGGTCGACGATGAAGAACTCGTCGCATTCACCCTCGAGCTCGATGTCGGTGATGCACAGGTCGACGATGCCGGTGTTGTAGACGGTGATCCGCTCGTCCCGCGACGCACACTCGCCGGCCGTCACCGCGCCGAAGTCGAGGTGCCCCGGGATCACGTGGATCTCGCTGGTCCCGCCGGTCCCGAAGAGGTCCGCGTCGACGGTCTTCTCCTCCATCGCGAAGGGGTCCCAATAGGTGACCGTGTACTTCGCGGCGTAGGACAGGAAGATCTGCGGCCGGAAGGTGATCTCGACCGGTACGAACTCGCCCGGCGCCACCCTGCGCGCGCCCGCGGGGCCCGTCAGGAAGAAAGGCACCTCGAAGCCCGGCAGCGGGATGTCGATGATGTTCGCCACCCGCTCCATCCGCACCTCGCAATGCCCCGTGCCTGCGTTCGCGAGCTCGACCGTCGCCGTGCGCTCCGTGCCGCGGCTGACGAGCCCGAAGCTGACCCGGTTGGGCACCGTCACCAGCGTGCACGTCGGCGCACCGCCGCCTACTACGCGCAGCGGCACCGGCAGCTCCGGCTGGTCCGGCGTGTTGTTGATGATCGTGATCGTGCCGAGCGCCTCGACGCCCTGCGCCAGGTTCGCGTTGTGGTACGTGACGCCCACGTCGACCGCCTCGAGCGGCGGCAGCTCGATGCCCTCCGCCATCCCGCGCCCGTTGATCGTGAAGCCCTCGCCGTCCAGCCGAAGCTCGTCGATGCGCAGCGGGAGGTCGCCGCAATTGGCGATGCGCAGCGGCAGCTCGGCGCTGTCCTGGGCGAGCGCGACCGCGCCGAAGTTCAGCGCGTCGGGCAGCACGTCGATGCACGGCCTGGCCACCCGCCCGCGCAGCGACACGGTCACGACCGACTCGTCCGGGTCGTTACTGTGGATCGCGATCGACGTCTCGTGGGTGCCCACCTCGGTCGGCGCGTAGAGCACCTCGAAGACCACCGACTCCAGCGGCGCCAGGTCGAACGGCAGGTCCGGCCAGGTCACCTCGAACTGCTCATTGGTGTTGCCCGCGGCCAGCCCGAACGCCATCTCCGAGACCGTCAGCCGTGCGGTGCCCGTGTTCTCGATGAGCACCGTCTTCGCTTCGCTGCGCTCGTCGAGCGGTACCGCTCCGAAGACGACCTCCTGCGGCGACACGTTGATGTCCGCCGACGGCAGGTCACCGCGCAGCGGGATCGGGATCCGCGCGTACGCCGCGTTGTCGGTCTCGATGAAGAGCGTGCCGTCGGCCCCGCCCGCATCCCGCGGCACGTACGTGACCGCGTACTCCTGAGTGTCGCCCTGCGCGATGACCGGGCGCTCATCGCCGTTCTCGAGCCGGAAGTCCTCGGAGGTCTCCTCGCTCAGGTACACATTCGTGATCGTCACCGGCACGTTGCCGAGGTTCTGCAGCGACACCTCGCGCGTCTCCTCCGCCTGGTCGGCCGCCACGTAGACGAGGCGGTCTGGCTGCACGACCAGCTCCGCCTCCGAGTCGATGGTCGAGATCGGGATCTGCAGCGTGCCCGCGGTCGACTCGACCTCCATCACGCCGATGTCGGTGCCTTCGTCGCGCGGGCTGTAATTGACCTGGACCACGATGCGGTCGTCGTTGCCGCCACCATCCGACTCGTCGCCGTGCGAGCCAATGACGTGCGGGAGCGGCACGGTCTCGACCTGGAATTCGCGGCTGTCGAGCGAGTTCGAAAGCGTGATCCCGCTGATCTGGATGCGCTCACCGCCCGCGTTCCGAAGCACGACCTCTTTGCTGGTCGTCTGGCCGACCGGGACCACCGCGAAGACGAGCTCTTCCGGCTCCGCCCGCAGATCGGGGAACTGCTCGTTGCGCAGCCCGCCATCTCCACCGACGTCATCGCACGCGGAGACCGCGAGGCAGAGAAGAGCGAGTGCGAGACAGACGCGCATACGAGACCCCCGGAACAGAAGGAGCTTCGGGGCGCCGGGCCCCGCGCGGCGGGAATATACCAGCCCGATTGGTTCCCGGTCGACTACTGTGCGGTAGATAACAGGCCTGCCCGGCTCAGTTGCCGTCGGTGACTTCGTCCACGACGTCGATCTCGGGGCAGCGCTGGAAGTCCTCGCACCACGTGATGCTGGCCACGTGCCAGAGGTCGTCCACCGAGTCGACCTCGCGGTCGACCAGTTCCAGCAGCAGGTCGCCACGGGCGAAGACGCGCACCGTGACCAGGCTCAGGTGCTCCGCCCGCGGGTCGACGTCGCGCAGCCCGAAGGTGCTCTCCGCACGGAAGTAGATGGCACCCACATCGTAGGTGACACCCACCTCGGGATCCGAGAGGTTGATGTTCTCCGGCCCCGCGCCATTCGTGTCGTCGATGTCGAGCGTCGGGTTGTCCGACGGGTCGTTGGCAACACCCCAATCGGGCTCGCGCTGGCGGAAGAAGCAGTCATACAGGTCGTGACCCCACACCTCGCCCGCCATCTGGTGACGAAGGTGCAGGTCGACATCGGTGCCCGTCATGTCCGTCTCATCCGGGTCGGCCGGGGTCGTCCACACGAGCTGCACGTGCAGGTCTTCGTCCGGGACCGCGTGAACCGACACGCGCGCCACGGCGTTGGGGTCGCAGCTCACCTGGCCGAGGTTGTCGTACACCCGCAGCTCGATCTCGTAGTTGCCGGCCAGGTCGACGAAGAAGAACGCGGTCGGCGTCGAGGTGTCGTCCTCCAGCCCTCCGTCCGCCGGGCGGGTCGGGTTCTCGAAGACCTCTACGGGCTCGCTCGTGCTGCCGTCCGGGCGTGAGATCACCGTCCACTCGTACCGCTCGACAGCGCCGCCGGGATCCATCGAGGGCGTGCCGTCCAAGGTGATGATCTCGAGCGGCGGCACGTTGTACGTCTCGGTGCGGACCGCCGGGATCGGGCACGCGTTCTGCACCCCGCGCCCGAACAGGCTCACCTCGACGATCTCGTCTCCCAACGCGTTGCTGTGCACGAAGGCGGTCCCGCCGTAGGCGCGCATCTCGGTGGGCCAGAAGCCGACCGTGGCCTGCTGGCTCGGGAAGATGAGCGCGCCTGTGTCCGGGTCGGGCGACGCCGCCGGAATCACGAAGAGCGGCTCGCCGTCCTCCACCTCGGGCAGCTCGACCATCTCGAAGGCGCCGTCGTTGTCCATCACGTCGATGCGGCTGACGCGTAGCGGGGTCGTGCCGCAGCTCTCGATGTTGAACGGCCGCTTGTTCGGCGTCGGCGCGCCCCGGTCCTCGATGATGAGCGACGAGCCAAAGTCGACGTCGTTCGGCGTCACCGTGATGCACGGCGCGGCGCCGTTGGCGACCAGACGGACCACCACCTTCAATGTGACTGCGTCGCTGCTCGAGATTTCGAGTTCACCGCTCTTTGGGCCGAGCCGAGCCGGAGCAAAGACCACCTCGAGCTTGATCGACGTATTGGTCGGCAGGAGGAGGGGAGGGGACAGGTCGCCCCCAATGGTCGCCCCCTCGTACTGAAGCGTGAACCCGGCCTCACCGTTGAGCTGCAACCGGCCCACGCTGAGTTCGCCGCCGCCGATGTTGGTCACGGTGACCGTCTCGATCTTCTCCTGGCCTGCCTCGACCTCACCGAAGTCGACGAGGTGCGGCTCGACGAGGATCTCGCCGCCGGATGCGCCCGACGTGATGGCCAGCGTGACGTCCCCGTTCTCACCGGGTTCGGCACGCTCGTCGTTGGTGCGGATCCGCACCTCACCGAAGTCCGGCTGGTCGTCCGTAGCCGTGTAGCGCACCACCAGCACGACCGGGTCGGCCTCGCCGCCGCCCTCGATCTCCAAGGTGTCCGGCGGCTCGATCAGACTGCCGTCATGCTCGACGAACAGCTCGAACTCGTCATCGCTGGAGTCGTCGATGAGCGAGATGTCGCCCAGCAGCAACGTGCCGGACCCGTCGTTGAAAACCTCGATCCGCCGCTCGTCGGACTCGCCGGCCGCAAGCCTCCCGAACGCAAACGAGACGGGGTCCGCGCGGAACGACGGCGTCTCCGTCTCGACGAAATCCTCGCCACACGAGCAACCCGCGACCAGCGCCGCGACCGCCACAGCGCTCCAGATCCTGAGAATCATCTTTCCTCCAGAAACACGACGGCCCCGCTCCGCGATGCGGGACGGGGCCGACGATTGGGCACGCGTGCGATCAGGGACGCTGGTTGTAGTACCGGTCGCGCTCGACGACGCGGCCATCAGGCCACGTGATCTGCGCCACGTCCCAGAAGTGGTCCTCGGCTTCCATCTCGTGCTCGCCGGGGTCGACGGTGCCGTCGTCGTTCTCATCGGTGTAGTCCCAAGTGAGCTCTCCGTTGATGAAGATGCGCACCTTGGCAAAGCTCGGCCCGTACTCGAAGCCATCGAGCCGGTCCGTGCTCTTGTAGTAGTGCACACCCACCAAGTACGGGGCACCCAGGGCATCGGTGTTCTCCGGGTTGCCGAGGTTCGCGTTCTCGGGTCCCGCACCATTGATGTCATCAATGTCCAGTCCCGGATCATCGGCCGGGTTTTCGAGCTGTCCCCAGTCCGGAACCGGGTTGGCGTAGTAGCAGTCGTACGGCGCCGAGAACCAGTTGTCGGCGTT
>PVBE011503571.1_pt1 | contig 40740 bp, 34 predicted proteins | sample 1631181 | NCBI WGS metagenome assembly PVBE01 (sample SAMN08397723, study PRJNA350692) | Marine metagenome, whole genome shotgun sequencing project. | isolation source: water | place: Pacific Ocean | collected 2012-04 | reverse complement strand
TGCGAACGTTTTTCTCAAGTTGTCTCTTTTGTTCCGGTGTAAGTATGATCCGAGGTGCAACCGCCATGAGTGTTACCTAACGCCATTGAAGAAGTCCTCATTCTATCATAAATATGATTTGTATAGGACAGTACACTAGGGCGAATCTCAACAGCGGGCGTCATGCCTTTTTCGATCAGTGTTGACCAGGTAGGTGTGTTCTGCACAGATATCGACCTACTGCAGCCGGTTTCTGCCGTCCTCCTGGATCATTGGGACTCATCCAGTCACATCTTCCAGCCCCCAGACACGGTCCTCGGCATACCGGAGGGACCCTACCTGGACCAGGCAAGCAGCAATGGCCTGGCACAGTTTCACTTCACGATCGATAAGCTGCGAGCTGCCGGCATCAATATCAAGCACTGCCGGACCTTTGCTGATATCCAGCAGATCGATCGGGTTCATCGCCGTTTGATATCCGCCGAGATGGCTCGCGTGCATCAAGCCTGGTGGCCTCAGCATAGTGCTTCCTACCGTCCACTCACGAGGAACATCATCGAGTCCGGTCTGGAGATTGATGACGCTGAGTTGCAGTCATTACAGCGCGACTGGAAGGACAATATGGTGAGCGTGGCCGCCGAGATGGACGACCTCGGCATTGACTTCTGGCTAGCGCCTGCTGCTACCGATCATGCCGACCGGGGTTTGGGGGCCACCGGTAATCCTGTCATGAATCTGCCCTGGACTCATGCCGGTATGCCGGTCGTTTCGCTGCCAACGCACCTGGATGACCAGGATCTTCCCCATGGGCTACAGGTAATTGGAAAATGTAATGGTGATGAGCAACTGTTGCCTTTATGCAACGCGCTCTCCGCCATCCTGTCCTATCCGGTGGGTGTTTGATCCTCCGTCACCCATTCGAACCCCCATGTGCTGACGAGACAACGTGAGCTGCGCAGTCGGTCACCACCCAACCTTCAGCCCTAACTGAAAGCACCTCTGGCCATATCAACAGCAGTTTGCACGGCCCTGATTAAGCTTTTCGGATTGGCTTCATTTTTCCCAACAATGTCGAACGCGGTCCCATGATCGACTGACGTTCTTATAAAGGGGATACCCATCGTCGCCGTGACACTGTCCTCGAAGTCATGCACTTTGATGGGGATATGTCCCTGATCGTGATAGAGGGCCAGTACTATGTCAAACTCTCCGTTGATCGCCCGATAGAAAATCGAATCTGCCGGATAGGGTCCTTCGACGTCGATACCGAGGCTGTTGGCTTCCGTTATGGCCGGCGCGATCTCCTCTATTTCCTCCCTTCCCAACAAGCCACCTTCGCCGCCATGGGGATTCAACGCTGCTACAGCAATCTTCGGCTTTTTCATGCCCCACCGCGAAACGGTCGCAGCCGTCAATTGCAGTCTCTGTACAATGACCGGACGTTTGACATAGGCAACGGCTTCTTGCAGAGGCTTGTGCGTGCTCAAATGTACGACCTTGAGTCCCTCCGTCATCAGCATAACCGCCAAGTGATCCAAGCCGGTTTTTCTCGCCAGAATCTCCTGGTGGCCGATATCCCCTTTATTCCCTACTAATTGAATCGCCTCTTTGTGAATCGGACAGGTGACCATGGCGGCAACCTGACCATCGGCAGCCAGGTTGATGCTGCGTTCAATATAGGCAACTGCGGCCTTGCCACAGGCGGCGGATACCTTACCCATCTCGACATGCTCCAAGGGCGGGATCGGCTCGATCAGGTTCAACACGCCAGCTTCGCCGTGCACGTCATTAATATCGCTCAGCGGTTTGATGACCATGGCAATGCCTGCCTGCTTAGTGGCTTCCTGCAGCGGAGCAGCAGAGCCGATTACGACCGGTCGGCAGGATTGGAACAGGCTCTCTTGCGCCAGGCTTTTGACGATGATCTCAGGACCAATTCCTGCCGGGTCACCCAAGGTGATGGCTATAACGGGTCTGTCATCCATACTAATCGTGACCTTTTCCGCTCTAAGTTGATCGTCTCCCAGGAGATGCCGTATTCAACGCGATCGTCGTCGCGGTGGGCCAAACCCCTGCATGGGTTCAAGCGATCCCATATCAATATCCAGAAGAACCGGTCCCTTCGCCTGCATTGCTTGGGCAAACGCGCTGTGGAACTGATCGCTTCCTTTGACCGACACACCCTCGACACCCATCGCCTCTGCCACTGCCGCAAAATCGGGAGTGCTCAGGTCAACAGCGGTGGTCCTGCCTTCGAACCTGGCCGCTTGAATCATCCGCAGAACTCCATACCCCTGGTCGTTGAACACACAAACCACAACGGGAACCTGGTGTTGGGCGGCCGTGGCCAACTCTGCAATACTCAGCATGAAACCACCGTCACCCTGAATCACAACGGTTTTTCTACCTGAACCAAGAGCTGCACCGATGGCCAGCGGCAAACCGGGACCAATGGCGGAGGACGTGCTCTGCAGCGATGTCCCCGGCGTCAGGATCGGCAGCAGACTATTTGCCCAGATATAAGCGGGCACGGTGGGATCGCGTACGATGTTGCCGTCTCTCGGCAGCAGAATACGTATGCTATCCATGATGCGCTCGTAATCCGGTCCCATACGCTCCCTGATACCGCGCTTTGCCTCACTGCAAGCTTCCTCGATCTGAGCACAGAATTCATCGTCACCGGGCTCGGCGTTGAGCGCTTCGAGGATGCCGGCAAGGCCGAGTTTCGCGTCACCAACCAGGGCGAGATCCGGTTTATAGTTGAGGCCGATCATCTGAGGATCCGCATCCAGGTGAATGAGACGTGCAGGCAGCTGCAGGGAAAAATCAGCGGTGGATCCCCCCTGAAATCTAGTCCCGACAGCCAGCATTACATCCGCGTGCGGGACAAATTCCCGACACTGCTGAATGAACGCGCCCATGCAGAGAGGATGATCCTCGGGGATTGCACCGCGCCCGTTAATGGTGGTAAATACCGGTGCATTCAGGGCCTCGGCCAAACGTAACAACTCTTCGCTGGCACCGCTACTGATTACACCACCGCCGGCCCAGATCACTCTTTTTGCGGAACTGCCAAGCATCGCGCCCGCCTCGGTCAGCAGAGCCGTATCCGCTGGTATGCGGACAGTCTCGCCCGGTGCAGGAATCTCCACCTGCACTTGACCATACTGCAGGTCCACGGGAATCTCTATGGCCCCGGGTTGTGGCCGCCCTGTACAGATATCGCGGGCCACCCGAATCAGCACGGGTGCAATCTCTTCGCTTCGTCTCGGGCTGCCGACCGACCGTGTCACCGAACGTAACATGGACAGCTGGTTTTCCGCTTCATGCAGTACTCCCTTGCCCTTGCCATAGTGTTGCGTTTCCGTTTGTCCGGTAATCATCAGCACCCGTGAGGAGGCAAAGCCAGCTTCAAACAGGCCGGTCATGCCATTGCTTGCACCCGGCCCGGTACTGGTGATGGCAACCCCAAGGGAGCCTGTTACTCTGGCATATCCATCCGCAGCATGCAGCGCTCCCTGCTCATGTCGGACGGCAATCGGGGTGATCGCGCCGCCTCGATGGATGGCATCGTAAATGGGTATATTGTGTACGCTGGGAATGCCAAATACGTGTTTGACGCCCAATGCCACCAGCGTATCGTAGACGGCGTCACCACCGGTCATTGCAGCCATGCGTGTCCCTCTTAGGATGTTACCTGCTGTGCCAGACTGTTCTTTATGTGCTCTGCCACCAATTCCGGCTCCTGCATTGGGATAAAGTGGGTCAGTTCAGGAAGACTAATGTCTTCGCCGTACCGAAATCGGCCGGCAAGTCCGCTCCAGGTTGGTGATGTGCTGAAATCCATCGCCTGGCGATCGGGGGGGTGCCCCTCGCGGGACCGCTCCCTGGCCCTCAGGACTTTGACCGGTATGGTTATGGTGTCGATTCTGTCATATATGTCGCGACCGGAACTGCCCATATAGATGGATGCTTCTATTTCCGGTGGGCAGGCAAGGGAATAGTCGCCATCCGGATTGGGCAGGACGCCATAGTCACAATAGTCTCGGAGCACGTCTAGATTCCAGACAGCATAGGAACCTCGATTCTCCATGTGGTAGAACATCTCATCAGCATCACTGAACGAATTTCGTCTTCTGGCAACGGGATGTAGCTGCTCGCCTTGCGACTCTTTGAATTCTTCCCGAGCAGCATACATTTCGGGTGACATGATAACCGGATCCACCAAAACCAATCCTTTGAACCTGTCCGGTTGATCGGCGGCCGCTTGAGTGACACTGTGGCCACCCATGGAGTGTCCCACGCCCACCAGGTCAGTCAAGTCCATCATGGCCACCAGTTCCGCAACATCCTGTCCGAACACCTCCCAGGTAAAGGGACCGGTCTTTTCACTTCTGCCGTGGCCACGCATATCGACCGCTACCACATGATAGTCGCCCAGGTTGCTGACTACCTGATCCCAGCAGCGGGCGTGAAAGCCGGTGGCATGCACCAGTAAGACCGTATCGAGCTCGGTGTCACCCCACTCGAATACCGTAAGCTCGACGCCGTTGGTTTTTATCTGTTTTTCTACCGGTTCCGTCATTCGCTATTCCTCGGACAGCCACCTTTCCGACCATTATCCCATTTATCATCGGGAAAGGGGTAGCGGGAGTCTATCGGTTTGGGTTGTCTTCCTGGTGACTATGAGACATGAGCTCGGGATTGGGATCTGACAGTCTTTGTGTATAGACAAACTTGAGGCCCGAGGCGAACAAGTGTGGTAAAGACCGCGGATAACGGAAGCGTTAAGGCGCACGTGACCATTGATCGATTCAGACTTGAAGTTCAGCTGGCAATCCCAAGATGCTCCTTCGTTATCCGTTGCCACTCCAGCTTCATCCACGGCGTAAACGTTTCAGGTCGTGCGTCAAGTTCCCCCTGCAGATCCTGTGGATTTACAAATCGCCATGCCTCTATTTCGTTATCGTTGGAGACTACCGCGTCATCACTCGTTCCCATCCACACAGAACAGAGCTCGTGTTCGGTGCCAATCTCCAGGTAGCGTGCCTTATAGACAAAGTCATACAGAAAGCCAAGCTCGGCAGTGATGCCAAGTTCCTGCATCAAGCGTCTGTGTACCGCGTCCTTCGTTGCCTCACCGGCTCTTGGATGGCTACAGCAGGAATTTGACCAGTAGAGGGGCCATAGATGCTTCTCAGCACTGCGACGCTGCAGCAGCAGCTCGCCTGAACCGTTGAACACAAAGATCGAAAACGCTCTGTGCAACACCCCTTCGCCAGTGTGGCACTCAATTTTTGGCAGACTGCCCTGCACCTCATCCAACTCGTTAACAAGAATGAGCAGATCGCTGTCCTCAACCCTGTGTTGTGGTTGCAGATCATCAGCCATGCAGTGCTCCACTAAAACGGCAATTCAAAATGGCGTATGGCGCGGCATCGACAGGCTACACCATCACCAACCCACATTGGGGCATGGAATCGACATTCTGTGGCATGGGTGCTGCTGCGTCTATATCTGGCTGCAAAATAGCTTGCCTGGACACTGTTTGAGCCTGTCCGCAGTTTGCTGCCTGAGAGGCCGTTCCTCGAGTCTTGAGTGTCACGGGCGAAGGTGGTGGCTTGCTGTACTGATATCGAGCCCGTTATAGTAAGGTAATGGCTGCTGCACCGGTCTGATTCCAGCAGGTAACATCTGAGGAACGGGATATGAGCAACGAAAACCTGACCAACACGCTTGCCAACGGACTCGAATTCTTCGGTGGCAGGACACGCGAGAGAACATCCCGGCCGACAAGTACCTACCACGAGGATGCACGCGATATACCGGTCTTCGCCGAAACCGATGTGCTGGTGGTTGGCGGTGGGCCGGCCGGCACAACAGCGGCTATTGCCGCAGGCACGCTCGGCGCCGATGTCATGCTTGTCGAGCGCTACAACCACCTTGGGGGGCTCTCGACAGGAGGGCTGGTTCTGTGGATTGACCGTATGACGGACTGGACCGGCAAGCGGGTGATCGCTGGCCTCGCTTGTGACTACTTGGATCGGCTGCCAAAGGAAGCTGTCATGGGCCCGTCGCTCGCCGACTGGGGCTCCAAGGACGAAGCGACAGCCGCCTATTGGCGACAGCGCTCGGCAGCGTTCAAAGGGACCGTGACCTACTCCCCAACGATCGATCCGGAAGCACTGAAAACGCTATCCATGCAAATGACACTGGAGCGGAATGTACGCCTGCTATTTCATTCCTGGGCAGTCGAACCGATCGTAGAAGACGGTGCCATGCGGGGAGCCATCTTCGAAAGCAAAGAAGGGCGCCAGGCTATCCGGGCCAAGGTTGTCATCGATACGACTGGCGATGCCGATCTGCTGGCCCGGGCTGGACTGCCTTTCGAGTCCGATATAGATGAAGGAGATATCCACCACTGCATCAACACCGCATTTCTACTCGGCGGCGTTGATATGGAACGTTGGATAGCCTTTCGAGAAGAACAGAGGGAGGGCTTCAAAGCGCTCATGGCACAAGGGCGCAAGGATCTGGAACTATTTGAAGCACCAAGCTGCTCGTGGCGTAACGAAGTGGCTCTGTTTATGGGCCCACGGCTTTCCGGCTATAGCGCGGTGGACGTGGAAGACCTTTCGGAAGTCGAGATCCGTTCCCGCAAACTCACAGTCGGCTATGTTGACTTCTACCGCAAGCATGCACCCGGCTTCGAGAATTCGTTCCTGATGCTCGGCGCACCCCAGATTGGTGTACGGCACAGCCGCAGGCTGATGGGCTTGAGCAAAGTCACCCGCACACAATGGGACGAAGGAAAGGTGTGGTACGATGAAATCGGCGTATCGACTTCGCTGTCACCGAATTTCCCAAATATCTCCGTGCCCTATGGTGCGCTCGTCCCACAGGATTTGGATGGGGTTATCGGCGCCGGTCGCCACATCGCCTGCGACGCCAGTTCCCACTCGTTCCTGCGCGAGGTGCCACAGTGCTGGCTAACCGGCCATGCTGCCGGCATCGCCGCAGGGCTCGCGGCCGGATCGGCAATAGAACCTCGCCAACTCGACCCCCAGCTGATTCAGCGTGAATTGCTGCGCCAGGGCGCCTACCTATCGCCAGCCACTGAGGAAGCCCTTAGTCGGGTGCCGGTAACAGATGACGCGGTAAAGAAGACTCGCATTAGCACTGCCTGAAGCTGTATTGAGTGGTCCGCAGGAGGCACCTAGACTCTGATGCGCCCGCTTTTCTATGAGTCAGGCTGCACCAGCAAGATACTGTCAGGTAACGTGTGGAAGCTCGTGCACCAGAACCAGGCTGGGCAACTGCACAAGGGACCAGGCTGGGGACAGACACTCGGCACACGGGCGGGGACCGCGCTCGGCGCGCTCGGGGACAGACACCGACATCGACATTGCTCGGGCATTGCTCGGGGGCAGACAGTGATTTGTCTGGGGACAGACAGACACCTTACGATTTACACGCTACTTATGTCCGTGTCATCCATCTCGCACATCTGGCCAAGACGGTTTCCTACTTACAGCCATCGTGTATTCTGAAATACTCAATGCATGACCTGTAAACGCTCTCTATTGGTGGATTCCGAGACTCCTGGTTTCTACCACATCATTTCTCGCTGCGTTCGAAGAGCTTGGCTATGCGGTGAAGATCCCTTGACCATGCGCTCGTATGAACACCGACGCGCCTGGGTTGAAGACCGACTTCTGTTCCTGGCTGAACACTTTCCGGTGGATATTTATGCTTACACCATAATGAGTAATCACTATCACATTGTGTTGCAGTATCATCCAACTATGGTCAACACATGGTGTGATGAAGAAACTGTATTTCATTGGCTGGAGGTGCACCCACCGAAACGCAATGGGCAGGTCGTAGAGGCGGCTAAAGAGAAGAAACGTGAGATGCTGCTAGGGGATCAGAAAAAACTTCAGCGATGTCGAGAGCAATTGGGTAGCCTTTCCTGGTTCATGCGATCGATCAACTATCCAATCGCATGCCGTGCGAACCGGGAAGACCAGTGTAGGGGACACTTCTGGGAAGGTCGCTTCAAGTCGATAGCCCTACTTGATGAACCGGCCGTTCTCGCCTGCATGGTCTACGTCGATCTGAATCCGGTTAGAGCGGGCATCACAGAGCACTTGCATGAAAGCCAATATACCTCGATCAAACAACGGCTGATGCGGCATGAACCTGGCTCAGAGCTCATCAAACCCATGCACCGATATCGACGAGTACTACCAGCAACGTTGGAACCTGTGCTCTCGATCACTCTGGAGGATATCTAAAATTATTACGACATACCCATTCACCAGACGGCAGCGATCCCCCAACAGCCAATAGCTGGTTAGCGCTGGTTATGTCCATGAAACAACAGCAGCGTGCCTATGGATCTCCGGAAAAGATGCTCCAATGGACAACCAAAATGGGCCAAACTCGAGTGAGGTAATCGCGCTAACACCGGGTAGACGACCCCTCTCAATTGATTTACTCAAGGGGAGTGTTTGTCTCGCGATCATTTGGTGTTATGGATCTTGAGCAACGACCAGTACCCCACACTGTCACCATCATTCCGAGTTCAGCAATCCCATATATCGCCAATCACCAATAAATTGACCGCGTGTTTCCGTCCTTAACGCTTTAAGGCTGTGTCGCCCTTTGGAACGCGCCTTTGGTGTGTATCCATTGGAATCTCCTTGGCGTGTCGAATCGTTGAAAATCATTGTCTGGTGTCTGTCCCCTGTCTATGCTTGTGTCCCCTGTCTATGTACTTACTTCTTGGAGTGTCGAATCGTTGAGTGTCTGTCCCCTGGAAAACTGGAAAAAGACCTCTGTTACAATTACGGTCAGATACTCACTGGTCCCGAATTGACACGTGCGAACATAGGATAGATATCACCCATGGCAATAGTAGTTCGATCCATCGGCAAAACAGATATCCAGGTTACCTCATTGGGCTTCGGCGGCGCGCCCCTCGGCGCTGTGGGTGAGCGGATTTCGGACGACCAGGCATCGGCAATCGTCACGGCCGCACTTGACGGGGGTATTCGCTTTTTCGACGTTGCACCACTGTATGGCCACGGCTTGAGTGAGAGGCGATTGGGAAAAGTGCTTGGAAACACATCGCGCGAACAATTCACCCTCTCAACCAAGGTCGGGCGTCTGCTAGTCGGAGAAGATCAAGGCGAACGGAACGCACAAATGCGTGATCGCGAACCTGTTTCCATTCGTTATGACTGTACTTACGACGCAGCTCGACAGTCGCTGGAATCGAGCCTGGAACGGCTCGGCATCGATCGGGTGGATATATTACTCTGCCATGACATCGACGTCTGGACCCATGGCGATGCTCAAGCCGGGATCTACGAGACAGCAGCGCAAGGGATCTTGCCAGCCCTGGCAGACCTGAAAAGTGAGGGCGTCATAGGTGCCTTTGGCCTTGGAGTCAATGAATGGCAGGTATGCAGTCGTGTGATGGACGAATTCGACGTGGACTGTTTCTTGCTCGCCGGCCGCTTCACGTTGCTGGAACAGGAACCACTCGATGAATTCCTGCCAAAATGCATTGATCACCAGATCTCGGTAATCGTCGGTGCTCCCTATAATTCAGGTATGCTGGCGGTGTCCAATCGAAAGCGCGCCACCTACGACTACAAACCAGTGGACGATGAAAGGTGGCAGAAAGCGCAACGCATCCGGGAAATCTGCGACACACACGCTGTCGATATCCGGGCTGCTGCCCTGCAATATCCTTTGCGCCACCCGGCAGTTGTGTCGGTCATTCCGGGAGTCTGGTCACTTGAGGAAGTGCAAGCCAACCTGTCACTCTTCGAAGCCACTATTCCTGCTGCATGTTGGGATGACCTTGCCGATGCAGGTCTGGCGAAGCGACTCGACTAGATTACGGCTGCCGGCAACTAAGGAGACAGATTGGGCATGCAACCATTGCCCAAGTCAGACGACGTGCGCAGGACTTCTGTCAGACCGATCTGATCTTGCTTGCGTTCATGGCATCATAGTAGAGTGCGCCGGCTCCCTCACCTTGCTCATCTGTGCGACCCTCAATGAACGATATGCCCAAGCGTTGAAACAGATTGGTGTCCGACGTAAGCTCTCTGTTGGGGGCTGTTAACAGCTTCTCACCACTGAAAACTGAATTAGCCCCGGCGAAAAAGCAAAGTGCCTGCGTCTGCTCATTCATAGATTCCCGACCAGCAGAAAGACGAACATAAGAAGCCGGCATCATGATCCGGGCAATAGCCACGGTTCGTATGAACTCGAACATATCCAGATCGCCCTTGTCTTCAAATGGAGTTCCGGGCATCGGGATCAACAGGTTGATGGGTACGCTTTCAGGGTGGATGGGCAGATTAGCCAGCTGCTGCAGTAGACCAGCCCTGTCTTCCCTGCTTTCACCCATACCCAAAATACCGCCGCTGCATGTTTTCAATCCTGCATTCCTGACATGTGCAAGGGTATCCAGTCGATCTTGATAGGTTCGTGTAGTGACGACTTCCGAGTAGTACTCCGGGGACGTGTCCAGATTATGGTTGTAGTAATCCAGCCCTGCTGTGGCCAGGTCTTGCGCCTGCGAGTCGGTCAACATACCCAACGTCATGCAGGTTTCCATCCCAAGTTCTTTTACCCGGGAGACCATCTGCAGAATCGCTGGCATATCCTTATCCCACGGACAACGCCATGCCGCCCCCATACAAAAGCGAGTCGCGCCATTTTCCCTAGCTTTTCTTGCAGCTTCCAAGACGGTTTCGATGCCTAACAGCTTCTCCTTTTGCAGCTCTGTCTGGTAATGCCCGCTTTGAGCGCAGTATTTACAGTCTTCCGGGCAGGCACCCGTCTTAACGCTCAGGAGCGTGCTCACCTGTATAGAATTTGGATCGAAATACTCGCGGTGAACGGTCTGAGCCCAGAAGAGCAAATCGTTGAGCGGCGCCTCATACAATCGTAGGATCTCACCAGCATGCCAATCATGTCTGATCAACCTGTCGGCCTTTGCACTATTCTGTATACTCAAGAAGATTCACCCATATGATTAACCTGCTAACACTCCCTGCAAACAGATAGATGGTTCCGCCTATGGCGAGAACCGGATTCGACGAAACGGCGAGGATAGTATCACAGCAGATTCACACACAACACATACAGTCTATCGAATACGTTGACTGTCTGTCCTGCATGACGGGCTATGTGTCGACTGTCTGTCCCTCGACTGCCTCCACTGTCTTTTGCCCACTCCCGCCATGGATTGCCCTGTGTCGACTGTCTGTCCCACATGCCACACATTGACTGTCTGCCCTGCATGACGGGCTATGTGTTGACTGTCTGTCCCACATACATCCCCACACATCCTTGACTATCTGTCCTGCATGACGGTCTATGTGTCGACTGTCTGTCCCTCGACTGTCTTTCCCTGTGTCGACTGTCTGTCCCACATACCATCCATACCATCCCCCACATCGGTTGACTGTCTGTCCCACATGCCATCCTTCACATGCCACACAATCGTGTGTTGACTGTCTGTCCCACATACCATTGTCGCTGTGTCGATTGTCTGTCCCAAATACAATCAAGAATCACCGGTATAAAGTCGATGCCTGAACTTCCACTCACCTTCGACCCGCTGCATGCTGTTTACGTAGCGTCCGGATGCGACGACAACGTTTTGTTTCAGTACTGCTAGGTCAGCAAGCATGGTTGCTTCATCCCCTTCGCCCTCGAAGCGGAAATTCGTCACCCAGTGGCGCGTTGGCGGAGGCGTGTTGTTTCCCATGCTATCGACCAGTGCGATGAGCGCAGCGCGGCCCTTGATTGGTTTGCGCCCAGCCATCTCAAACGCGCCGTCCGTGGTGAATGTATCGGCCCATCCCTCACCATTACGGCTATCAATGGCCTGGTTATAACGCCCGATAAGTTCAATCATTGCAAGGCGGTCGGCAACGGTGAGTGGCATGCTTATCTCCTCGGTAAATTGCACCTAATCGGGCGCTTGATCGGGAAGGTAGTGATGTCGGACAATTCGCCACTCGCCTTCCCCTTTCCGGACAGTGTCGTGGTACAGTCCGGTTTCGCTAACTGCATCGCCGTCGATCCGGGCGAAATACGCTCGGGCAGTGGCGCTCTCGGCAGTGCCCTCGATGATGAAGTTGGTATTCCAGCATCGCCCTTGCGCCGCCGGCAGATCGTCAACCATCTGACTGAGTGCTTGGGCGCCGCTTACCTCAGCTTCATCGCCATTTTGCAGGACGCCGTCCGGGGTAAACGTGTCGACCAGTGCCTGCCCATCGCGCTCCTGCATGGCGCTGTTGAAACGGGCGATCAACTCGATGATGGCCAGTCGATCCTCGGCGCTGAGTGCATCCCCATCGGTCCTTCGCTCAGACTCGGCGCCTGCCGTGTCAGCCACCGGGTCCCCGGTGTAACAGTGATGGACAAATTTCCACTGGCCATCCAACTGCTTGGTGAACTGGCTGTCATAGCGTCCCGTCGCCAACAGCGGACCACCACCACGAATGGCTGCATAGTAGACAGTGGAACTGGCACTGCTGCCGTTGCCATCCATAACGATGCTGTTTGACCCAGTGCTTCGGTTTGTTGGGGAAATTGCCGATCTGAACGATCTGCTGGTGGCCACGGGCCTGCCAGGCGCCCGTAATCTCCAGAATGCCATTCTCCGTGAACTGCTCTGCGACACCTTCGCCATCGCCGCCGTCGGTAGCATGGCAGTATCGAGCGATGACTTCAGTGATTGCCAAACGGTCTTCTGCAGACAAGGGCATGAGTTTTCCTCCTTGATTTCGTCAGGCTGCTCCCTAATACCGGTCTGCACGTCGTTGTGAATCATGCAAGAACTCTACCGCCAGGCTGGCGCGCTTTTGACAACGCCAATGCCAAGATGCAGTTCCCGGTACCGATAAGGAATCGTTAGCGGGTCAGCGCGTCCCCTGCCTTCCAGGGTGACATCTGGTGTTCGTAGACTCCACTTCCCTTGCGGAAGTGAGCCGCTTCGTCGAGGGTCTCCACGAACGGCATGTCGATCGGATACACTTCGTCGCCGCGTGGTCGTGGTCCGGCTTTGGAGATATGACCCCAGAGTGCATGGCCGACCACCTCTTCGGCAATGGCGACCGCTTCAATCAGTTTCTCAAGGTTGTAACCCGTCTCAATACCCAGTTCGTGGCACAGATCGACGAAATCCTCTGTTGGCACATGACCGGCGGCTCGCCCATTGCCGCAGTAAGGACAACCCCCCATGCCACCGAGGCAGGTATCGAATTCGCGGGCACCCAACTGCAGGGCTTCGTAATAGCTCGCGATGGTGACGCCTCTGGTGTTGTGCATGTGACAATGAATATCCGTGATCTCCGGCCATTTGTCCTTTATGGCGACGATGGTTTCTTTCACCACAAGCGGGGTATTCCAGCCCATTGCTTCGATGAACGAAACCCGATTGACTTTCAATCCACCGTCATGCCACTTGTCCACCATCAACGTCATCAGATCCATGCGTTGCTGGTGGGTGTACGGTCCTTCGAAATTGGAGCCCCAGGGGTTGCCCAACGCAACCGAACCAAACTCGGCGCCCGCTTCCCGTGCCCGTTTCACCGTGCCATCTATGCTGGCAATCTGCTCCGCCTGTGTTCTGTTGTAGTTGCGGCGTGCGAACGAATCACACAGCTCGACGTGGCAGCCAAAACGCTGCGGCCCGCCGCCCATGTTGAGCTTGGGATGCTGGCTGGCTCGTTCGAATCCCTTCGCGTTGAAGATTGCTGCCGTATATCTTATGCCGGGTTTGGGGACGAACTTTTCGGCAATTTCATCGATGCATGCCATCTGTGGCGTCCACTTGGGGTGCGCAAAGGAACCGATGGAAATCGTCTTTGCCCCTGTTTCGCCGAGCGCATCCAGTAGTCTCAGCTTCTCGGATACCGGAATATCTGCACTTTCGATCTGCAGGCCTTCACGCATGGTGTCGTCGGTTATGATTACGGATTTCGGTAGTAGACTGGTCATGGCTGCACACTCTTAAAGGGATAGAAAATGGTCTGAACCCAGCAATTCTATCCTATTTGGGCGGTGGAAGACCAAACCCAATGTGAGGGCCGTAGATTGGCAAGAATAGCCCATCCGCACAGGCGAATTACCCCGATTGCACTCCTATTGCGATTGGGACAATCCGGCAATTCCCCGAGATAGACCCTGCTGGGGCATGCGCCTTGCCGTGCTTGTTGGCCAGTTGTTGGGCCAGCTGTTGGGCCGGTTGCCGGGCTAGCTGCCAGCCTACCTGGTGCGCTCAAACAGCGACAGGTACTCACCGTAGCCATCCGCGCCCAGCTGCTCTTTGGGGACGAATCGTAAGGCGGCTGAATTGATGCAGTAGCGCAGCCCGGTCGGAGCAGGACCGTCTTCGAACAGATGTCCGAGGTGCGAATCGGCGATAGGACTGCGCAGCTCAGTGCGCGTGACGAACAGCGAATTATCCTCTTTGTGGACAAGTCGGGCATCGGCGATTGCTTTCGTAAAGCTGGGCCAGCCGGTCCCGGATTTGAACTTGTCGGTAGAACTGAAGAGCGGCTCACCGGACACGATATCGACGTAGATGCCCTCTTTCTTGTTGTCCCAGTATTCATTGTTGAAAGACGGTTCGGTGCCGTCTTGTTGGGTTACCCGATACTGCATCCTGGACAGCCGTTGCTTCAGCTCCTTATCGGAAGACTTTCTATAACGGCCAAACTTGGGCGCGTCATTTCCCGACTCACCCCAGATCATGGCCAGGTACTGGTCCCTGCCGGAGTTGTACCGATAGTACTTGTAGCGAATCCGGCTTACCTTGTAGTAGTCCTGGTGATAGTCCTCGGCAGGATAAAAGTCCTCCAATGGCACGATCTCCGCGACTATCGGCTTCGGATACCGTCCACTTCGATCCAGTACCTGTTTGGACTGGACAGCCAGGCGCTGTTGCTCCGCGTCATGATAGAAAATTACCGGCCGGTACTGGGAGCCCCGGTCCACGAAGGAACCATCCGGATCTGTCGGGTCGAGCTGGCGCCAGTATACGTCCAACAGCTTCTCGTAGCTGACTACGCTCGGATCATAGGTCACTTGAACGGACTCGGCGTGGCCGGTTGCGCCGGAAGTGACCTGCCGGTAATTCGGACGCACCACATGACCGCCGCTGTACCCGGAAATGACCGATTTCACCCCTTCGAGCTTCTCAAAGGGCGGTTCCATGCACCAGAAACAACCACCGGCAAAGGTAGCCTGGGCGCTTGATCCATCAGACATGAGTGGAGCGTCGTCCGTATCGGCATGGGAACTGAGCACGGCTGACAATGCAAGGGCGGTGAGCATGGTAGCCAGGAGTGTGGAGCTGAACAGCTTTCTCATTGTAGTTACCTCGGTCAAGGCTGTACCGGTTATGTTTCAACACAGTCTACCCTGCGATTGGTACGAGAATCTCCCTGAATTGTGACAATTTGATCACTTTTTGTGAGGCGGCACTCTGTTATAGCTAGACCGAGCCCGCCATTGGATTAGTTCCCCCTGACCGAGTTTCTTACCTTGAAGCAAGGCGAAAAGCGCCATTCGTCGATAGCTCCCGGAGAATGTCCGTATACCTGGCGGCCTGATCAAACGCCGGGTGGGACGCCGATGGTGGGACAGAGAGATGGTGCAGAGATGGTGCAGGACAGACACTCAACACTTGAAGCGACCTGGAAAGCCATCGATAGTGCAGGACAGACACTCAACACTTGAAGCGAACTGGAAAGCCATCGGTCGAAAGCGCCGATGGTGCGGGACAGACACTCGACACCCAATAGGTAGGATGACCACCTTCATTTCTCAACAGACGATGTTCAGGCATGTCGAACATACGCTCAGGATCAGGAACACACCAGATGATAAGACCCCACACTCACTTACCTGCGTGAATTGCCATGAAACTCTATTCAGATAAGAACGGGACCGCCCCCAGTCCGAGGAGGGTCCGAGTGTTCGCCTTGGAAAAGGGAATCCATCTGCCGGTCGAGCACCTTCGATTGCACGAGGAAAATCGAACTGACGCGTTCGCTCAGAAAAATCCGCTTCGAAACCTGCCGGTTCTGGAGGTGGAAGACAGGACCTGCCTTTCCGAGTCCATGGCAGTCTGCCGTTATCTGGAAGCGCTGTATCCGCATCCCTTTCTATGTGTCCTTGAAATTGGCCAGGTCGAGATGTGGAACAGGCGTGCCGAGCTTTCGTTGTACCTGCCCATCGAATATGCCGGCGGCTTTCTAGGCAGCGATGTGGCCGAGCGCGCGAGAAAAAAGGTGTCGAGGATGCTGACTCTCTTCGACCACGAACTCTCGGGGCGTGCATTCATTGCAGGAGATGCCCTGTCCGTTGCCGACATTACCATGATGGTCGCTCTCGACTTCGGCATCCAATACAACGACATCGAAGTGCCTGATGAGTTGAATAATTTCAAACGCTGGTATGCTGAAATACAGTCTCGACCAAGCGCAAAATGGAACGCCGCCTGACGACTTCCCATTTGAGCAGGCCCACTGTTTGCACTGGTCAAGAAACCAACTGACTGTTACATTGACCAAAGCAGACTACTACCAAATTAACGAGGGGATGATACATGAACGGCTTTGACCTCATTGCTAATATTCTTAAAGCTGAAGGCGTAACCTGGATGGCTTGTTTCCCGGCCAATCCTCTCATTGAGGCGGTCGCCAAGGTCGACATTCGGCCCATCGTCTTTCGTCAGGAAAGGGGAGGCATCAACTGCGTCGATGGCTTTACCCGTCAGACCGCGGGTAATCAAACGGGTGTCTTTGCATCTCAATCAGGGCCCGGAGTCGAGAACTCGTTTGGCGGCATCGCGCAAGCCTGGGGCGAAGCGGTGCCAATCTTGTTTCTTCCCCTCGGCAGCGGCCTGCGATCCTATGATGTTGCCCCCAATTTTTCTGCCACCAGCAATTACAAGGACATTACTAAACTGGCTCTGTCCATCGATCGAGTCGACAGAACCACTACGCAGATGCAGCGCGCTTTTCATGCTCTGAAGCAAGGCCGTCCTGGGCCTGTTGTCGTTGAAATGCACGGTGACGCCGTCAGTCAGCAAGTGCCGGACGGGCTGACGGCATATCGACCATCCAAGGCTATGCGTTACGCACCCAGCCGTTCCGACGTGAAAGACGCGGTGCGCGAACTGCTGTCTGCCAGCAATCCCATCATCTGGGCGGGCCAGGGCGTGCTCTATGCCGAGGCGGCAGAAGAACTGAAGACGCTCGCTGAATTGACCCAGATTCCTGTCGTTACCACCATGCAAGGGAAGAGCGCCTTCCCCGACGATCATCCGCTGGCGCTGGGTTCGGCTAATCGCACAGCACCGAAGATGGTGTGGAAATGGCTGGGTGAGTCGGATCTTGTCTTTGCCGTTGGCTCCGGTCTCACACGAACAGGATTCGGCATCGCGATCCCCGCCGGGAAGCGATTGATTCACGCCACCGTGTCAGCCGAAGATATCAACAAGGACTACAGCGCGGATATCGGTATGGTTGGTGATGCCAAACTGACACTGCAAATGATGATCGATGAAGTGAAGGGTGAAATCGGCGCGGACGGCCGGGATGTAAACGAGTCGCTGCTGGATACGATCGCGTCAACAAAATCCGAGTGGTTAGCCGAGTGGGAACCTCTGCTCAATTCTGACGAAACACCCATCAACCCATACCGGGTCATCAATGAAATCAACAAGGCTGTCGATCATGCCAATACAGTGATGACCCATGACGCCGGCAACCCTCGAGACCAGATAATGCCATTTTACAAAGCCACCAACCCCTATGGATATATCGGCTGGGGTAAGACAACCCATCTGGGCTATGGCATTCCGCTGGTTATGGGAGCAAAGATGGCTGACCCTGACAAGTTCTGCATGAACCTGATGGGCGATTTGGCGTTCGGGCATACAGGCATGGAAATCGAAACTGCGGTTCGAGCGCAGATCCCCATCACCACCATCATCATTAACAACCGCACCATGGGGGGCTACGACAAATCAATGCCCACCGCCATGGACAAGTATGGCGCCGGCAATCAGTCAGGCGATTATGCAGGCGTAGCGCGCGCGCTGGGCGCGCGTGCCATTAACGTTGATGAAATGACCGCTATTGGCCCGGCAATAGTCGAAGCGCAAGCGGCTAACAAAGAGGGTGAGGTGGTGGTCATCGAAGTCAATACGCGACAGGAGACCCGTTTCTCTCAATACTATGATCTATTGAAGTAGCGTTGTTTCTCTCGCCTCGTATTGCTCCCACAGCTCTGCTCGAAGCTTGGCGGGATCCGCCAGTACACGTCCGCGCGCCTCAGCCACTTCTTTCTCTGTGAAGGGCTTGAAATCCGCGGGCAGTGAATCTCGATTGAATTCGGTCATCATGTAATTGACCACCTGCGCCAGGTCGGCGTTGTCAAGGAGCGCCTGGGAGGCACCTGGTACCCTTAGAAGGTAGTCGCGCCCTTGCGGCAAGCTAACGATCTTTCCCGGGTCTCCCCTTAGAGACGGCATATCCGGTGGCACTCCCGACCCGTCCGGCAAATGGCAACCAGCGCAGTGCAGAAGATAGTCCACGCGGGCGTCGGCGCTTGAGTTCGCCGAAACCAGAAGGCTCGCCGCCAGAAAGAACGTAACAGATGATCGGTGCATAAGAGATTATCCGTTAGTAGCTTCCCCGATGACCACGGCCACCGTACAGTGATAAGTGTGGCTCTCAGTCCCAAAACACCAGAGGATGTCGTTGGCTTTACTGGGCATATACACAGGCTTGTCCCCTTCGCTTCTATGACAGAAGCATCTTCCGCAAGTAGACTTGCCGCAGCAATCGTTATAGGAGATCAGGTAGTCCTTGTCGTCAACCGGATTCCTGCAGGTGCCTACCCAGGTGATGGGCGAAGGTTCGGCGCCCGGTGGACAGGCATTCACGCTGCCCCCGCAGCAGGTACACAAAAAACCACCAAGGGCACAATAGCGCCAGTAGTCACAGCTCTGGGGATCGCCTATCTCAGCCACGCGCTCCGCCCCGAGGGATCTCGCGACCGGCAACAGTGGCAATGCACTCATGCCCACCAGCATCGTCCCCAGGCGTCCAAGGAGGCTCCTTCTGGAAGTGCGTCTGGCCAACACTCGACTGCTTTGACTTGTGCTGTGATCAATCCAATCAAAGGCTCTGCTGACGATATTCATGAGGTGTGTTCCTCTATTGGTGATACCGGCGATGGATCCAGACTTTCAACGTACTCCTGCAATGTGGCTACACCTGTGTCCATTGCTTCCATCAGGCTTTCCAGATGCTCTCGCGTATTCACTAGACCTTTACTCTTGAGAATGCCATCACTACCGATCAATACTGCGAAAGGCAGTTTGCTAACGGCATAGGTAAGTCCCAGTGATTGAGAGACGACATAGGGATAGGCGTCCAATCCCAGATCTTTTGAGTATGCAAGATGTCGCTCCGGCGTATCGCCGTCACTGGCAAACACCAAACGCAACTTCTCTCGGTTAGCCAGCGAACGAACGGTCGGCACCAGATTCTTGCAAACCGGACATGTGGGAGACAGGAACATCACCAAAGTCGTCGGGCCACCTTGATGCTCACCGCCTATCAAAATCTCCGCACCCTTTATGTCGGGAATCGCCATCTGTTCAGTCAATTCACCAACCTTAGGCCCATTCGTCGGCATCAAAGCTCCGGCAGGGGCGACCCGCTCGTGCAGAATTCCAACCTGGCGCGCCAGCGCAAACACGATCACTGACAAAGCGATAACAAGAATCCAGAGAATCAGATTTGAAATCAGCAAGGCTTCATTCAAGCGCGCACCCTCCACAATCTGATGGCAGACAAGTTAGTCAATAACTGAGTAGCCGCACTGTAGAGCAGCAATACGACCACTAAGCCTGCACCTAGCGTCAGGTAATCCGCCAACGTAAAATCCCGAGCATAAGTCGGCAGGCTACAGACCAAGGCTGCGACAATCAAAATGGAATTGCGAACGATCAACCATCCGGATAGGGGTTGATCACCGCTGGCGGTGCCGGCCGCACCACACCCACAGCCAATATGGACACGACCGCGAAGCAGATTGATAGCGATTGCCAGGGCATACAACGCCAACAAACCGGCGCTGACAGCAGCTGTCGCCAACGGACTTACGGAAAGCAACCAAGAGATGCCCAGCAGAAGTTCAGTCGCAGGAAACAACACTGCAAAGGGGGTCAGCATTGGCTGCGGTAGCAATTGGTATTCACTCAGGGCGACACGAAACTGTTCGAATGCAGTAATCTTGTGCCAGGCGGCCGTAATGAACAATAGACTGAACGCAAGCGATAGGATTTGCAGTAACAGCGGATCCAGCATGGTCGCTAGAATCCTTGTAGTAAGCCAGGGTACGCGCCCGGCTGATCAATCGTTCGGATCAGTTTCAGGGCCCGCCCTTCGAACATTTGGATCTTGCCCGCTTGGGTTCCCACAATGAGCGTGGGCTTGTCTTCCTGGCTGACGTACAGCATTCGTACAGGATCCTTCAATTCAATGCGACCGATGCGCCGCTTGGCCTGCTTGTCGTAGACCCAGATCTCCGTGCCCGCGTCGTCGTGGGTGTCCTTCTTACCCTTGTGCATAAGCGTATAGAGTAACCCTGTCCCTCTATGCAGCGTCATCACCTGACTGCCACCGATGCGCCAGCCCGCCATTTCCTCCTTGTCTTTATCCAGAATCGACCAGGACTCACTCACGTTGATGGTGTCATCCTCGACCGATACATCAAAAACATTGCCGTCAAAGGAAACCAGTGACCAACCACCGTCAGTTTTGACCGGCCTATCGAATATCGGGTCTTTCTCCACAGAAAAGAATACGTCGCTACGCACTCTTGCCACCTCTGCACCCCGTCGGTCTAGTCTGATGAGCTGCAATGATCCATCGCCACACATCATCAGGAAAGACCTGTCCGGCGAGGGCATAATCAGCGCGCATCCTGGCGTCGATATCTCGCCCACGAATTGCCTGTCTCGCACGTCGACAATGGTAACGGACTGCGCCGGCGTCAGATTGAAGACGGCGAGATGTCGAGCGTCATCGAGAAGACCGATATAGTGACGAAACGGGACGAGTGCCGCGATTTTGTTGGGTACCTTTATTTCAGCGACCGGCGTCAGGGTTTTCAGATCGTATACCGTGACAACGTCGGTGCGCTCACCGCGAATGCCCCGTGAGTAATAGGTCTCTGCAGCATATATTTCGCCACGCCGTACATTCGGCTCAACTGCCGGGGTCCAGTCGGTGAGGGATAGCAATCCCAGCATCTCACCATCTGCGCCGTCATAGAGATAGGCTGGACCAGATGAGCTTTTGACTATGAACCAGCTGGGGGTAGGCTTCTTTAGTTCAGTGCGACCTACGGTCTCCGGCTCGATCACGCTGTGCGCCATTGGCGCCAGCAACATCAAGCAGAATATTATTCTGGAGCGCATCAGGGTATCTCCTTTAGCGGGTGAACACACTTGATCGGTACACCTGGGTTCGATTCTAGCACGCGATCAAAGCTTACAGCGAGTGAATATGATCTGTGCTCTCTTCCCGCCTTTCGTATTCCGGCGAGAAGGGTCGCCAAGTCAAGCCTTTGTACTCGGGCCAAACACTGATGGAACAATCTTATACCAGCAACCATAATGAATCGGCTCAAGAACCCATGCGTTTGCTTGTGACCATGACATGCTAACTTGAAGCACCCTCGATTATTGGTCATTGCAGTCTGCAACAGGAGCACAACAATGTCGGCAGTAGAGTTCGAGCATCACGATCATATCGCCACCGTTACCATCAACCGTCCGGAGGCCCGCAATGCCATGAATCCGGAAGTGATGGTGGGTCTGTTCGATGCTTTTTCAGAGGTGGAACAGAACAGCGATATTCGCGTCGCTGTCATCACCGGAAGTGGCGACAATGCCTTCTGTGCCGGGGCGGATTTGGGACAGCTGATCCCACTGATGACCGGCACCCGAAAAGCGGAAAACGAGTGGGATCAACGGTATCTGTCTGAAGTCTCCGGGCAGGGAGCCTATCTGATCAATCGTGATCCGACCAAACCAGTGATCGCAGCCATTAACGGTCACGCTATTGCCGGTGGAATGGAACTGGTTCAGGGAACGGATATCAGGATTTCGGTCCCGGAAGCAAAATTCGGCCTTCAGGAGGTCAAATGGGCCATATTCCCGGCAGGTGGGTCTACGGTGAAACTGCCGAGACAGATGCCCTACGCGAAGGCGATGGAACTGATGCTCACCGGCGACTTGATCAGTGCCGAAGAAGCACGACAACTGGGATTCCTCAACTATGTGGTGGAGGCCGATGAGTTGATGAATCGATCCATGGAGTTGGCGACCAAGCTGGCGGCAAACGGACCCATTGCCGTACAGGCGATCAGAAAGTCAGCCCGGGAGGTCTGGGGTTATCCAGAAGCGGAAGCATTGAAGATGGAATCTACTTTCTCGCGACCCGTATTTCAGAGCGAGGACGCGGTGGAAGGACCGAAGGCGTTTATGCAAAAACGTCAACCGGTATATAAAGGCCGTTAGCACATCCTTCACCTTACGACGGGCATCTGCGACGCCAGGGATTGTGTACGAATGTTCAGGAGAACGAGTTGCTAATCCAGAGGAGTGTTATCCTCGTCAACGGTAACGTTTGCTTCGACAGGTTGGTTGGTTACCGCGTAGTCGATCGCCACAAGCTCCTCATCTAGATACACAAGCGGAGTGGTTTCCCAACGCTTACTGGTGCTGTTGTCATCGACGTCTTCATGGGTCCGGTAAAACAGAATCTTCAACCCGTCACCAATTTGCTCGCTAAATTTCGGAACGCCCAGATCCGTTTCCACGAGTGCCAGCGAACTACCGATTGCCAGATCGCGAATATACTGGTCACGCCTTTCCTGTCTCGCCTCCCAGTCGGCAGCGAACACCGAAGACGTATCCAAACCCGATCTGTATCGACCTTGAGCAGCAAGCCTATCATTGACCAGGACAACCGGCGTCGTCTCCGTTCGTTTGTTGGTAAGCCCATCGGAAGATTGTGACCTGGTGCGGTAGAACATGATTTCCACCTGGTGATCCCGGCTATCACCGTAGCTATCGGTAAAGTCCGGCTCGCCCAGCTTCGCCAGGATCGAAGACCTTACCTCTCCTTCCACCAGCCGTTTAATGATGCGTCTGTTTTCCGACTGAACTTCCTGCCAATCTTGCGGTGCGGGAACTAGGTTGTCGCGGTATTGAGGGACGGCATCGTCCGATTCAAAGATATTCAGCTGAAGAGACATACCGGTGATGACCGCGGCGATCGCAAAGAAAACCGTGGGGGCACTAACACCTGTATGTCGATCGTCGCGGCGCAATGTATTCACCTTGTCGCTCTCCTCAGAGTTGCTAATTATAAGCTCAACACTGACCTAAGCAAGTATTGGACCAAACACAAGAATCACTGTACGTCATTGATTATCTTCTAGTTTCAGGACTCCACCAAGCCTGACATGCAGTCCACCATTCGTGAAACTCACCAGAATTTGGGCATCTCCAACATGTAGTTCCCATCCAGTCATCGAATGTTCTCCTGCGCCACCACCACCTCAGTCGATGGACTCCGGCACGGGGATTCCTGGACCCGCCCCTACAATTTCAGTGGTTATTAGGCGTCTTCAATTCATGGATATTTTGGCTGGCATGCTTTTGCGTCTTGCAGGATGCAGTGGCAAACTAATGTTGCTGGATTGGGTCTGCTTACTGCTGGACCATCGATTCGTCAGTAGCGACGGATAGATTCACGATGATTACTTCCCGGCAATCGTGGCAAATGTGAAGGTGTCAGGAGGATACGGATTTGCAGCGTTAACCGATGAACCAGGGAGGCGAAGGTGGAAAACCGTTTGACGATGGTGCGACAGGAGTTGGCGTTATTCATTGGATGTTCGTTATTACTAACTGGCTGCTCCCCAAATGGGCAGATAACAGCAGATACGGAAGACAAGAAGATGCCTGAGAGTGACAAGGTTTCGGAACAGCAAACAGCGCCGCCTGACATGATCAAGCTGGCAGGCGTGGAAGAACCACGCGGGGTTCGAGTGAATAAGGCAGGGAATCTGCCGGGTTACATCATGTATACCCCGTTGGTATCCGACACCACCTATCTCATCGATCGCGAAGGAAACGTGGTGCATACCTGGAAAAGTGATTACGCGCCCTCAAGTGAATACCTGGTGAACGACGGTCTGATTCGTGGTGCACGCGTGCCTGATGCTCCTCGATTCTTTGGCGGCGGGCAAGGTGGGCGCATCGAAAAGCTCAGTTGGCACGGAGACCTGGTTTGGAGCTTTGAACAAGCGGATGAACGGCGCTTGTTTCATCACGACTTTGAGGTAATGCCTAACGGAAACATACTGTCGCTATGCTGGGAAGCAAAAACCAGGGAAGAGTCGCTGCAGGCAGGGCGAAATCCTGACAACACACCGCAAGCCGGTCTTTGGCCTGATATGATTGTTGAGATTGAGCCGAGCTCATCCGGCGGAAAGGTCATCTGGGAGTGGCATACGTGGGATCACATGATCCAGAATCACGACGCTGATCTACCGGACTATGGCGAACCGGGGCGGCATCCTCGAAAGATCGACATCAATGCGGGACCAGCCCTCACTGAGATTACGGCGCAGCAGTTAGCGCAAGCCAAGAAGATTGGGCAAGCGCCTGGCAATGCGACCCTTGAGGATTGGGGCGCGGACATGTACCACAGCAACGCGATCGACTACAACGCTGCACTCGATCAGATTGCCATCAGCGTCCGTTCACTAAGTGAGATCTGGGTGATCGATCATGGACTGACCACGGCAGAAGCAGAGGGCGACGCAGGAGATCTGTTGTATCGATGGAGCAGCCCCAACAACTATGGGGTGAGCGATTCGGCCGGTGGTCTCGGTCATCAGCACGACGTGCGCTGGATCCCTGCGGGATACCCGGGTGCCGGGAATATCATGATCTTTAGCAATGACGCCAAGAACGCGGCTCCACCCAGATCGGAAGTCGTCGAGATTACGCCACCCCTCAATGCCGATGGTACCTACACAGACCCCGACGACAGCGGGTTCGGTCCAACCCAGCCGGTCTGGCGCTATTCCGATGGCAATTTCTATAGCCCGTTTATTTCCGGCGCACATCGCTCGCGCAACGGCAATACGTTGGTGACGTTTGGCCCCCAGGGCAGATTCGTTGAGGTCACTCCCGAGGGAGACATCGTCTGGGAGTACTGGACTCCCTATTCGGGAGAGGTCCGTATGCCGGACGGATCGTTGCCACAACCGGCTCGTCCCTTCATGTATGCAGTTTTCAGAGCAACGTTTGTCCCGGAGGACCATCCCGCACTGATCGGGAAGGACCTTACGCCCCTGGATCCGCAGCCGGAGCCGAGCCTGCTTAGAGAGGAAGAACTGGCGCCGTTTAGAATGGATGGCGCTCGCTAGACCACATCATTCTCCCCAATTACTACGAGGTGTTTCTTCATGCCAGGTCCACTAGCGGGCATACGTGTTATCGATTTGACCAACATCTACTCGGGTCCCATCTGCACCTCAATCCTCGGCGATCAGGGCGCCGACATCATCAAAGTGGAATCACTCGAAGGTGACTGGATGCGAGCGCCAAGAGGCATCCAACGAAATGGCGTCAGCGGCGCGTTCGCCATGATGAATCGGAACAAGCGTTCCATCGTTATCGACTTGACCACGGTTGAAGGCAAGGCCGTGTTGAGAAAACTGGTCGCGGACGCCGACGTTCTGGTGGAGAACTTTCGACCCGGCGTGATGGAACGATTGGGTATCGGCTACGACGTACTGAAACAGGTCAATGAGGGTCTGATATTCGCATCGATCAACGGCGTCGGTCACGCGGGACCCTACTCGGGTCGACGCGTCTACGATGCCATCATTCAGTCCATTTCAGGGATCGGCTCGCTGCAGGCCGATCCGAACACCGATCGTCCGCTGCTGGTCAACTCCCTGATCTGTGACAAACTGACCTCTATGACTGCCGCTCAGTCTATCTCCTCTGCCCTGGTAGCGCGAGAACGGACCGGCATCGGTCAGCGGGTCGACATTGCCATGCTGGAATCGGCCCTGTTCTTTCTCTGGTCGGACAACATGTTGAACTTCACCTTTGTCGGTGACGATTTCCCTTACGCGTTTCATCCATCACACGCCAACATGATCCGCCAGACAAAGGACGGGTATGTGTGCACCATGCCCGTGCAATCAGACGAATGGCAGGGGCTGTTTCGTGCCCTGGATCTGCCCAACCTGGTCGAAGAGGAACGATTCCAGACCGACGACGGTATCGACATGGTGCTCTTCCAGGCTGCTCTCAATGAAGCCTATGCCCGGTTTACGACGGATGAACTATTGCGTCGTCTCGAGGAGAATCAGGTACCTTTCGCAACTGTCAACGCACGCGAGGAAGTGATCGACGATCCGCAGGTAGTGGCCATGCAGTCGCTGTGGGAATTCGAGCATCCCATCGCGGGCGAGATGCGACAGGCGAGGCCACCGGCCCGTTTCAGCGAAACGCCGGCAGGGATATTCCGTTGCTCACCTGAACACGGCGAACACACTCGAGAGGTGCTTGAGGAGGCGGGTTACAGCAGCGAAGAAATCTCTGCTATGCGGGTACGTAATATCGTACGTTAGCTTTCCAGTCCACCCTACGGCCCTGTTGGTCGCTTGCGCAGATCACTTCCGTCAGACAACGGCTGATGATTCTTGGTAGCGGAGATGGTTATACTCACGGCAATAATTACAGTTTTGGTTGGAGACGGACATGGTCGATCGACAGTCTTTTCAACATCTTGGCAGCCGCCCTTCCCGCCAGGATGCCGCGGACAAGGTCACCGGGCAGGCTAGATACGGTGCTGATTTCTTCTTACCGAATATGCTGGTCGGCAAGGTGCTTCGAAGTCCGTATGCGCACGCTCGCATAATTCGTATCGATACCAGTAGTGCATTGACTTTGCCCGGTGTGGAGGCGGTCGTGACGGCGGATGACTTCCCTGAATTGCCTGCGGGAGGAATCGGTGATCTGGCACGAGACAATCTGGCGCAGGGCAAGGTGCTCTACCACGGTCATGGTGTAGCCGCTGTGGCGGCACGCAGTCTGACCATTGCAGAAGCTGCTCTGGCACTCATCGAGGTGGAATATGAAGTTCTGACCCCAGTGATGAGCATCGACGAAGCATTGGCGGAAGGAGCGCCGCTGTTGCACGATGATCTGACTCCCGCCGGCAGCGATCCGGCGGAAGACGTCAAGCCATCCAATATCTGCGTGAAGGCAGAACTAATAGTCGGCAATGTCGAACAGGGGTTCGCTGAAGCCGACTGCATCGTCGAAGGTTCGTTCACTACGCCCACTGTCCATCAGGGCTACATCGAACCGGCGAGTTGTGTGGCAAGATATGATGGCGATGGTCAATCCATGATCTGGACCTGTACGCAGGGCCACTTCTCTGTTCGCGATAGCACCGCGCGAATTCTCGGCCTCAACAGTTCGCAAATCAGAGTGATTCCAGCCGAAGTGGGTGGCGCGTTCGGTGGCAAGCTGGCCATCTACCTGGAGGCGATTGCGCTGCTGCTGTCCAGGAAATCAGGAAAGCCGGTAAAGATGACCATGACCAGGCAGGAGACATTTCAAGTTGGCGGACCGGGCGCAGCGACCCAGACCCGCATCAAGATCGGTGCAACCAAGGATGGCAAGATTACCGCCATGCAGGCTTTCCTGGCTTATGAGGCCGGTGCCTTTTCGGGTTCGCCTCTGGGTGGTGGCGTACGCAGTATGTTCACAGCATACGATGTGGAAAATGTGTGTATCGAAGGCATCGGCGTGGTTGTGAATAAGCCCAAAGTCAGGGCCTATCGGGGACCAGGAGTACCACAGGCTGTCTTCGGCAGTGAGAGCCTGATGAATGAACTGGCGGCGCAACTGGGCATCGATCCCATTGAATTCAGGCTGCAGAACGCGATAAAGGAGGGGGTGACGGCGATCAACGGCCGCGCATTCCATGAGATTGGGCTGGTGGCGTGTTTACAGGCGGCCAGGGAATCACCGCACTATCAGTCGACCCTAGCTGCCAACCAGGGTCGCGGTGTGGCCGTGGGATTCTGGGGAGGTGGTGGCAACAACTCCAGCGCCAGCATCAGTATGAACTTCGATGGCTCCGCAGCGGTGGCGACGGGATCGGTGGACTTGAGTGGCACGCGGACAAGTCTCGCCATGATGGCGGCTGAAACACTGGGACTGCCAATGGAAAGGGTATCCACCAGTGTTGCCGACACAGAATCCATCGGCTTCACGGCCAGCAGTGCTGGCAGCCGGACCATTATTGCCACCGGCATGGCCGTGGTGCAGGCCGCTGAAAACGTAATCGAAACCATGAAACAGAGAGCTGCTTCCGGCTGGAATGTCACCGTTGAGCAGGTGGCCTGGGAGTCGGGTGTAGCAAGGAACACGGTCACCAACGAAGAGATGACCGTGCAGGAAATCTGTCGTACGTCTCCACAGACCGGCGGACCCATTACGGGCCAATCCTCCCTCAACGCGGCGCCCGGCAGAGGTCCCACGTTTGCCGTGCACATTTGCGATGTCAAGGTAGATGCCGAGACCGGGCAAACCAATCTTGTTCGCTATACCACGGTGCAGGATGTAGGGACCGCAATCCATCCTTCCCTGGTCGAGGGTCAGATGCAAGGTGGCGCCGTGCAGGGCATCGGTTGGGCGCTGAATGAAGAGTATGTCTACGACCGGGATGGGGTATTAGAGAATCCGACGTTTCTCGATTACCGCATACCGCTCGCCTCGGATCTGCCCATGATCGAGACCATCATCGTGGAAGTGCCCAACCGCTCACATCCGTTTGGCGTGAGGGGTGCGGGAGAAGTCCCCATTATCCCGCCACTGGCGGCTGTCGGCTCAGCGGTTGCCGATGCTATCGATGCCCCTATCAGATCCCTGCCCTGTTCTCCGGTGAACGTGTTGCAGGCCATCAACGAGAAAGGGTGAATCTGGCGAGGTCACTTATGCGGATTGATCAGGTACTTCTGACCCGTGGCTATGCTGCCATACACCTGCACCGATTCGACCTGCAGTGCTTCGATCAGGGAAACTTCCTTGGTATAGGTGCTCTTGAAGGTGGTCTTAATCTCCGCAGCTACCCGGTCTCTGAGCTTCTGGGCGCCTTCGGATCCCACCTTCTGCAGAAACGGACCCAGCAGCCATCCACCGATCCCCCAGGACATACCGAAATTGCGATTGAATTGAGTTGGTGAGGTCTCAAGACCGCCGTATATGTAGACCTGTTTGTGCGTGGCGGATCCATAGCGATTGAACTCCGCTCCTGCTCTCCTGTTAACCGCCGCTTCCATGGCTGCCAGGATGTATCCTGCCAGTTTTCCGCCGCCGGTCGCATCAAATCCGATGGTGGCACCGGTTTCCGTGAGTTGATCGGTTAAGTCTTCTTTGAAGGACGGTGCGGATGAGTCACAGACGTATTTCGCCCCCAATTCTTTAAGGAGGGTAACATGCTCCTCCTTGCGGACAATATTCACCAGGTCGACACCATCCTGCAGGCAGATCTTGACCAGCATCTGTCCAAGATTGGAAGCGGCGGCCGTGTGCAACAGTGCCGTATGGCCTTCCATGCGCATGGTTCCCACCATACCCAGAGCAGTGAGTGGATTGACGAAGCAGGATGCCCCTTCGTAGGGAGTCGTGCCATCTCGCAGCACCAGACAGTCTCGCGCCGCAATGGTGCGGTATTGGCCATACATGGCGCCGCCGATGATCCCCACGGTTTTTCCAATCAGCGCTTGGGACTCATCGCTTGAGCCAGTCGCGACGACGATGCCTGCACCCTCATTACCGGCCGGAAGGGATTGATTCAGCCTGGGTGCCATGGCCTTTCGGTACGGCTCAGGTATCGTGACCGTGATCACTGGATCTGTCGCTGTCCCAGTCTGTCTGACGGTGCTCTTGTCGGCTGCGCCGAATAGGAGTCCCAAGTCCGATGGGTTAATGGGCGTTGCTTCGATGCGCACGACCACCTCGTTATCATCGGGTTGTTTGACATCGCTAGAAACCAGAGATAGTTCGATATTCCCTGCTTCCGTGACCAGGGAGTGAATTTGTAGCGTTTTATCGGGTAGATCCTGGGGCATGTGTCTGTCTCCAAGCTTCCGTCTCTGTCTGTCCTCAAACTTCGCCGCTGAGTTCAAACTTCTTTGGATGATCAAAGCAAGTGTCTGTCCTCAGACTTCCTTCTTGGATGACAAGTGTCTGTCCCCAAGCTTCCGTCTGTCCCTGGTGGAGGACAAGTGTCTGTCCCCAAACTTCTTTTCTGGTGGACGACAAGTGTCTGCCCCCAAACTTCTCTTCGAGACTTCTTTCTGCCCTCATACATCCCTTTGGATGACAAGTGTCTGTCCCCAAACTTCGTGAATGACATGTGTCTGTCCTGAAACCTGCTTGTCCCGAAACCTGCTGCCGAAACCTGCTGAGGCGGATGGCACTGTCAGGGGAATAGATCCGGGCCTGTTGCTTTTCTGGACGTCAGGCCCCGGCCCGCGTCAGGGTCTTCATTTGATCTTCGGTCAACTCGACCTCGACAGCGCCCAGGTTTTCCTCCACCTGTTCGACGCGGCTCGCGCCGATGATGGGCGGGATATTCTGATGTATCAGCCATGCCAGGACGACTTGACCGGGGGTTGCACCGACCTCCTCGGCGACCGCCCGCAGGGCCTCCATGCGCGCGTCTGAATCGGCATGCTGATATTGCTCCGGAAACGCCCGGTCGTCGCGTGTGTATGCGCCGTGGAGAAGTGGGGAGTACGCCAGCAACGTCACGTTGCGTACCTTGCAGTATTCGAGCAGATCGCGGTTGGCGGAGATCTGGCCACCGAATCTGGCACCAACCTTGGGTCGCAGATACGTATAACGCTGTTCGACACAGGCATGACTTGCGAAGCCGTTGGCCAAGCTGGTAGAGCGGCCCTCTTCGAGTCGCCAGGCTTTGACGTTGCTGGCTCCAAGACAACGGACCTTGCCCGCTTTCACCAGCTTGTCCATCGCTCCGAGTTGCTCCTCAAAAGGGGTGTTGCGGTCGTCTAGATGGGTGTAGTAGAGGTCAATCGTATCGATGCCCATCCGCTTCAGGCTCTTCTCCGCTTCGGTCGCGATGATCTCCGCACTTGCTCCCATGGGTACGTCCTGATAGGGGACCCCTACTTTGGTCGCAATGATGAGTTGATCGCGATTCCCACGCTCCTTCATCCACTTTCCGAGCAGGGCCTCCGATTCGCCGCCATGTCCTCCCTCGAACCAAGCGGCATAAAAATTCGACGTGTCCAGAAAATTTCCGCCGGCGGCCACATATCGATCCAGTATTTCAAAGGACGTTGCCTCATCGACACGGGTGCCGAAGTGATCCGTACCGTGACAGAGGACACTGACATCCAATTCACCATCATTTCCAATAACAGTCTTTTTCATCATATTTCCTATTCAGCTATTTCACTTTGCGTTCACAAAAACTATACCATCCTCACAAAGGTAAAGTCATCAATCGGTCAGCCGGTCTTGCCACGCGTATGGCTATGAGGTCAGTCCGTGATACACCTTTGATAATCCGCCAGCCGGTTCTGCCATGTGTATCGCTATGAGGTCAGGCCGTGATACACCTTTGATAATCCGCCAGCCGGTTCTGCCATGTGTATCGCTATGAGGTCAGGCCGTGATACACCTTTGATAGTTCGTTGGGCAACTGGTTAATATCCTGTATCACCATATATTGCTGATCCGGGCACATCTCCCGAAGGTAGTCGTGACCGGACGGATCGACGGTCAGGCAGAACGTTTGAATCCCTTTCTGTCTCGCCTCAGACAAGGCTTTGGTCGTATCCTGTATGCCATATTCCCGCAGATTTCTGTCCTTGCCATAGTCGAAATCCTGTGGGTAACCGTCGCTGATGATAATCAGCGCCTTGATCCGGGATTCCGTTCCCGCTAGCTGGGTACAAGCGTGCCGGATGGCTGGGCCCATGCGCGTGCTGCGGCAGGGCTTGATGGCACCGATCCGCCCCTTCACGTCATAGTTATATTTTTCGTCGAAGCTCTTACACAGGTAATAGTCGACCTGGTCCCTGCCGTAACCGGAGAATCCACAGACCGCGTAGCTGTCACCCAACTCCTCGAGCGCTTCAGCCATCAACACCACCGATTCCTTTTCCACATCGATGATGCGCCTCTTGGGAACATCCGGCGCTAACGATTCGGATGCGTAGTAAGTTGTCAGGAAATCGTCCGGATCGCTTGCGTCGGCCTGCTTCGCTTCACGCTCGCGTTCTGCATCTGCAGACGGGTTGGGTATGCGGTCATCGGTGGAGGCACTCATATCCAACAGGAAGAGGGCCGCCACGTCCCGCTCCTTTTTCAGCCTCTGCACGTAGATTTTGTCACTGGCACTGTGTCCTGATTTCAAGTCCACGATGGAATCCACCGCCCGATCCAGATCGATGTCCTCGCCATCCAGGAGACCCTTCACCTTTCTCTGCAGTTCAGGTTTAAGCATCTGCAGTTGCCTTCTAATCTGGGACAGAATCCCCTTGTGTTCCCGTACGGTGTCTGCAACGAAGCTCTGATCTGCTGCATCCAGGGTGATTTCGTGCAGCTTGCACCATTTCCTGCGGTAATCACGGATCAGATGATCCCACTCGTCATAGAGAAAGACCTGGGCGGCCCTCTGGGAAGCATCAGCCGACTGCATCATGCCCCTGAAATCTGATACCTCCTCCTCCAGTTCCTCTTCGATTACGCCTTCCTCCAGTTGTTTGTCAAGATCGGTCAGGAACATCCCCATCGCATCCTTGACATCGCCTTTGGCCAGCTTTTCGATCTTTACCTTGGACTGATCGATCAGATCGGACAGGGCGGTCATCTGTTGCCCATCCATCAGATCGTCCAACACTTCCTCAACCGTCGCCAACTGCAGTCTCAGCATGATCTGGTCCGGGTCCATCTTGCCACGGTAAAACACCGGCTCCGGCATCCATTGGCGCAACTCACGCTGACGCACACTGTCCGGCGTGCCTGGATCAACTGAGCTGACTTGATCGTCACCGGCGTATGCCTGAAGCAACTGGTAACACAGCTCGACCGCTCGCATCGTGTCGCTTACGGATGCACCGGCAAGCTTGAGGGGTGCAATATGACTCAGCAGTCTATCGAGAACCGGTTCCAGAACAGTTCCCCGAACGGGCAACTCAAACTCCCTCTTACCAAGGGTATGCTGGAGCATGGCTTCCAGCAGCAGAGAGATTTCTTGTTCTCCCTCTGCCCGCAGATTTGTGAGGGCAGGTCGCTGCAGCAGAACGCTCTGCATCAACCAGGCGAGTTCCTTGGCAATTCCCTTGTAGCGCCTCGTCAGATACCAGTCGATGCGCCCATCTTCAAGGATCTGGAATAGAGCAGTAGCCAAGTCACTGTGTTCGAATTGGCCGAAGAAGGTTGCATAGGGATCGCTGCTGTCAGCAAACCAGAAATCGAAGGTACCGCATTCATAGAATCCCAACTGATGCAGGAGCGCTAACTTATACAGCAGGAAGTTTTCTCGCGCCTCATCATACTCGTTCAGAGAAACCGGCAAATAGATATGATCACCATCCGACGTCGGCAGTTCACGGTAGGATCCGTGGGCGTCTTTCAATTCCTCGATTTTGAATCTCCTGCCGGAAATCCCTTCGCTGTACAGATGAAACAGTCGCTGGTAGTCGGAGAAGTTGACCTGGCCCACCAGTCTGTTGAGGAGATCCTGGGAAGTTGCAGATTCCAGATCAAAATAGGCCTCGCCTGCCTGCAGATTTGCCTTGGCAACTGCCACACCCTCATCGACCCACGGCTTCCATTGATGGGGAGAGCCGAGGGGCAATCTATCCAGACTGGATATGAAACGGTTTACCAGCACTGGATGCACTTCAGCCAGCGGCATGCAGCTTGCCAACACCCTCTCGCTGGTATCCTCCTCCTGGCCTAAACCATTGGCGATGCTGTGCAGAAATTCGACGCCTTCCTTCTCGTCCGCAGCCATTTTGAGAAGCAGATCCTGCAGTGGATTCAGAAGGCGACCGCCCACAATTCTGCTGAGTCGCGGATAGATGGATAGGTAATCGATACAGATCTGCCCGCCAACCGCATGCAGTTTTCTGGCGTAGGACCAGGGCAAATCATGTCGACTCTCTGTTTGTTTGCATACAGCAAGGAGTGCATTCAATCCGGGGAGTTCGTGCCTGGCAAACTCGGCTGCCAGATCGATCCAGGTGACAAATTCCGGCGGCGGATAGGCGCCGGCAATAATACTGCCCACTCGAAAATAATCTGTCAGTGTACTCGTCGATTGATGCGTAGTGGTGACGAGATCCCCTGTTTGCTGCCACTTCTCCCTGTAGTCAAGCAGACCTAGAGCGAGCAATTTAGCGACACCCTTCAGATAAGCGGTGGCAGCTTCGTGGGAGAGCTGACATAGCTTAATACCATGCTCACCACAGGCCAGCAGCACTTCCTTATCCCACTGTCCCGCCAGTTCTGCACTGATGTCGATGTAAGCGAGGGTACTCTCCCAGGTATGCCAGCCAGACGACGCCATCTGCTCGCAGATATCCACCCACGCAGAAATCGCGTCCGGTTCAAGATTCTGTAGATCGGTTAAGACAGAGACAAATCGTTCAGCCAGTTCCGGCTTGAGGTCGCCCAGGTGCTGCTCTACCCTCTTGCGGTCATCATCCATGGCAGCGGCGAGGTTCAACCATGGGGGAATACGGTGGAAACCAGTTCTGCAATCGCCTTTTGCACATCCGGATCGTCGCTTACTGCTCTGCAGATGGCCACATCACAGGCACGCCGTGTATCGATTCCTTTGCCGATGAGCTGTCCTGCATAGACCAGCAGCCGAGTACTGGCTCCTTCATCAAATCCGTACTGGCGTAAGTTCCTTATCTTTGCTCCCAACAACGCCAGATCCGCGCAGATGCCCTCTTCCGCCCCACTTTCATGGCAGATGACCTTGGCCTCCTCCTCCTCGCTGGGATAATCGAATTGGATGGAGATAAATCGTTGGCGGGTACTCGGCTTCAGATCCTTGAGCACATTCTGATAACCGGGGTTATAGGAGATCACCAGCAGGAAGTTATCGTGGGCATCCAGTATCGTGCCCCTCTTTTCAATCGGCAGGATGCGGCGGTGATCTGTGAGTGAATGAATCAGCACGGTGGAATCTTTTCTGGCTTCGACGATTTCATCCAGGTAGCAGATGGCACCCTCACGCACTGCGCGAGTCAATGGACCGTCCTGCCAGACTGTTTCCTCGCCCTGCAGCAGAAACCGGCCAACCAGATCGGTAGCACTCAGATCCTCATGGCAAGCCACCGTCAGAAGCGGGCTGGTCACTGTGCGCCGTTCCTCGTCACTGTGCTCTGAGCGAAACAGCAGATACGCCATATATTCAACAAATCTTGTTTTGCCGCAGCCTGTGGGGCCCTTTAACAGCACCGGTAATTTCTCATCGTATGCCGCCAGAAAAATCTCGATCTCGTCACCTAACGGTAGGTAATAGGGTTCCTCCCGGATGGCGTAACCCGTTTTTGCTATGTCGATGTTCAGATGTGCTGTTTGCTCGTTCAGAATCTGGTCTCCTCGTCACTTCATTATTGCCAACCGCAGCCTGCCACGGTTCTTACCTCGATCGGAATCCTCGGACAAGTCACTCTCTTGACAACCGCAGTCTGCCGCGATTCTTAGCTCGATCGGAATCCTCGGAAAAGTCACTCTCATGACAACCGCAGTCTGCCGCGATTCTTAGCTCGATCGGAATCCTCGGAAAAGTCACTCTCATGACAACCGTCGTCTGCCGCGATTCTTAGCTCGATCGGAATCCTCGGAAAAGTCACCCTCATGACAACCGCAGTCTGCCGCGATTCTTAGCTCGATCGGAATCCTCGAAAAAGTCACCCTCATGCCCGCGATCTGGCCCGGCCCATAGATGGTCGCTTCGATCGCCATCAAGCCAGTCTACCATCTAATGCCGTGACGATGTCTCCCAGCTCAGTAGAAAAGAAATGATCTGCGTTGGGCAATTCCACATAATCGGAAGGTGACTGCAAAGACGCCAGCCACTCCTGGACCTGATCGGCGTGGACGATATCATCCCGTTTCCCCTGAATCACCATCGTCGGGCACGAGAATTCACCCAAGTCCGGCGGAAACTGCATCGCCGGTGCCACCAGAATCAGTTGCTGCAGAGCAAAGCCGCAGGTGGCGGCAGTACGCGCCGCCACGACGGCGCCGAACGAATAACCAGCCAACCAGAATTTTCCCGCGCCGTGCTCCCCGGTCAGCCAGTTCATCACCGCCTTCACATCATCCACCTCGCCCACACCCCGATCGTGTCTGCCTTCGCTGCCCATTACGCCGCGAAAGTTGAAGCGAACTGTGCTGATACCCCGACTCTGCATCCCTCGTTCCAGGGCGGCGACCACTGCGTCATCCATTGAGCCACCGTAGAGGGGATGCGGATGGCAGATTACACCGGCGTCTCCCTTCCTTTCCAGCTCCGTATAGCAGGCTTCGAGTTGCCCGGCCGGTCCCGGGATGTGGATGGTCGCAGTATCAGACATAACAGACTCCGGTTGTACCCATCCATAATCTACCATAAAACGCTTGTTCGAATGGGTTCCCGAATGGGTTCCCGAATGGGCCCCCGAATGGGTTCCCGAATGGGCCCTCGAATGGGTCCCTAGCGGGCTCCCAAACGGGCGTTGAGAGATCACGTTTGGCTTGCCCGCCTATTTAAGGCATGATCTCAGCATAACCAACACGCCCAACGGCGGTTAGTGACAAGGAGTACCCCATGAGTGGAGCAACGCGCCCACGGATCGAAAAGGCCGAAACAGGTCCGCAGGAAGTGGGCATGTCCGGCAGTAAACTGAAGAACCTGACCAATCTGGTGCAGAGCTACGTCGACGATGGAAAGGTCCCAGGTGCCGTCTGCATGGTCGCCAGAGATGGTAAGGTGGTGCACCACACCATTCACGGAAATATGGATGACGAAGCCGGCAAACCGATGGCGGACGATACCATCTTTCGCATCTACTCCATGACCAAACCGATTGCCAGCATCGCCTTGATGATGCTCTACGAGGAAGGCAGCTTTCAACTGGATGAACCAGCCGGCAACCTGATTCCTGAACTTACCGATCTCAAGGTCTTCGACGGCGGTACGGTGGATGACTACCAGGTACGGGACCCCACCAGGGCGATGACGATTCGCGACCTTCTCATGCATTGCTCCGGTCTCATAGGTAGTGGCGGCGAAACACCAGTGGGTGAACTCTACCGCAGAGCGGAGTTGCGGGCGGGCGACGGCACCCTGGCCAGCATGGTGGAACGCCTCGGCGAACTGCCGCTTTATTGCGATCCCGGCTCCGAATGGAATTATGGGATCTCTACCGATCTGGTCGGCTACCTGTGTGAAGTGATTTCGGGACAGCCCTTCGATCAGTATCTGCAGGAGCGCATCTTCGATCCACTCGATATGCCGGATACCGGCTTCCAGGTCCCGGAACATCATGTGGATCGCTTCGCAGCCTGCTATCGACGCGGCGGGGAAGATGAAGCCAGCTATGTGTTGAGCGACCCGCCGGCTGACAGTATCTATATCAAGCCGCGCACCTACTTCTCAGGGGCGGGAGGTCTGGTCTCTACCGCCCATGACTACCTGAACTTCTGCAAGATGCTGTGTAACGGAGGCGAACTGCAAGGAGAGCGTATCATCGGCTCGCGCACCCTCGAGTATATGTCAGCCAACCACCTCCCTGACAATTGTGATCTGGCGGCCATGGGACAACCTCGTTTTACCGAAACCACCATGGAAGGCATTGGCTTTGGGCTCGGCTTCGCTGTGCTGCTCGATCCTACTGTCGCCCAGGTAATCGGTACGTCGGGTGAATACTACTGGGGGGGTGCAGCGTCTACCGCCTTCTTCATTTCACCGGAGGAGGATCTGGCACTGCTGTTTCTGACCCAACTGCTGCCCTCCGGCTGCTATCCCTTTCGCAGGCAACTGCGCGCGGCTGTGTATGGTGCCATAGCCGATTGACTCAACTGCATTCGCAACAGTCAAAAACAATATGTCCGAAGCCAGCTTTGCCAAGGTGCTTTCCCGGCGCGAAGTAATCACCCTCTCCTTTGGGGCCATGATCGGCTGGAGTTGGGTCCTCCTGACAGGTGAATGGTTACATCGAGCGGGCACTCTCGGGGCCATCCTCGCGTTTGCCGTGGGCGGTACGGCCGTTATCTTTATCAGCCTCACGTACGCCGAACTCGCTGCCGCCATGCCGAAAGCGGGTGGTGAACACGTCTATACCATGCGGGCATTCGGGCGAACCCTGTCATTCGTGTGTACCTGGGCCATCGTGATGGCTTACGTAGCCATACCGGTTTTCGAATCGGCGGCCCTGCCCACCGCCATGGAATACCTGTTTCCAGATATGAAGGCAATTCGTCTGTGGAGTGTATTGGGGGCGGACGTCCATCTGAGCCTTGTGGCCATCGGGGTTGCCGGTGCCATCGTGATGACCATCATCAATTTTCTAGGCATCAAGTTGGCCGCCATCGTGCAGACTATTATTACCGGACTGTTCTTTATGGTGGGAGTGATGTTCCTTGCAGGTGCGTTCACGAGTGGCAGCGTTAGCAACACTGAACCACTATTGGTTGACGGCCTAACGGGATCGTTGGGGGTGCTGATTATGGTGCCGGCACTGATGGTGGGATTCGACATTATTCCCCAGTCCGCGGAAGAGATCAATCTGCCCACCGAGCTGATCGGGAAACTGCTGGTTGTCTCGGTAATTCTGGCGGTAATCTGGTACGCCTTGATCACGATCGGCGTCTCCTTCGCCCTTAACCCCACCGAGTTACAGAACAGCAGAATGGCGACGCCGGATGCGGCCGCGGCCGTCTGGGGGGGAAACTGGGCCGGCAACCTGATGGTGGTCGCCGGGATCGGCGGCATACTCACCAGTTGGAACGCGTTTATCATCGGCGGTAGTCGGGTCATCTATGCGTTGGCTCAATCGGGCATGCTCCCCACCTTGTTTGGGAAATTACATCCCCGATATAACACCCCCTACTGGGCTATCCTGCTGATCGGACTGCTCAGTTGTATCTCTCCCTTTTTCGGACGCACCATCCTGGTGTGGATCATCGATGCCAGTAGTTTCGCGATTATCATCGCCTATGCCATGGTTGCCTGGGCATTTATCAAGCTACGCTCAAGCGAGCCCGATATGGTCAGACCCTTTAAGGTGCGACAGGGTAAGTTTGTCGGCTATACCGCCCTGATCCTGTCCATCGCCATCGGCATCGTCTACCTCCCCGGCAGCCCCTCCGCCTTGCTGTGGCCGCAGGAGTGGATCATGGTGCTGGGATGGGCACTACTGGGATTGATTCTCTTTCTGCTGGCTGATCGAGAGCATCGCTGATTTAACGCTGCCACGAGTCGATAGATGCCAATAGCGTAGCTTGCCATATGGGACACGCAGCGATGCGCCGGGACCTCGGTACGATCGCAAAGTGGTATCCTTATCACGCTTACAGTAACGGAGATCTACAATGGAAACAGTTAACTACTCGGTAAAAGATCACATCGCCCGCATAGAAATGAATCGACCGGAACGACACAATGCCCTCGACTTTCAACTTCTTGACGACATCGATGCGGCGTTCACCGAGGCCGAGAAGGATGACGACGTTTACGTGATCGTGCTTTCGGGCGCGGGGTGCTCCTTCTGCTCAGGCTATGAGCGTAACGGATCCTACTACATCACCCCTCCGGATGAAGGCTGGAACACCAACAACGCACTGACGCGACTTCGTGGGATCGAGAACAGATACATGCGCATCTGGAACTGCCCGAAACCTACCATCGCACAGATTCATGGTTTCTGTCTCGCCGGGGGGTGCTACCTGCAACTCGTCTGCGACATTTCAGTCGCGGCTGAGGACGCCGTGCTCGGTCACATGCCGCCTGAGACTTTTGGTCGTGGTGCGCTCAACGGCGTCACCAGCATGCCACTCTGGCAGGTACTGCTGGGCCCAAAAAAAGCACGCTACCTGCTGATGACGGGCAGACGACTGAATGGAATGGAGGCGGAACAGTTTGGTCTCGTCAGTGTTGCAGTACCGGCTGATCAGTTGGAATCAGAGGTACAATCTATCGCCGGCGAAATGATGGCGCCGGGCGGGCCAGGATTCCTGACCATGAAGGAGACGCTGAATACGGATCTTGAAATGATGGGCGTTGGTGCCATGTTCCGGGTACATGGATATATGAATGCGCTGACACGTATGGATCAGGGTCGTTAGTTCGACACAATTGTCTCGTTGGCGGGTAAGCGCCAGTGCCGCCATCAGATTGTGGCAAGATGCTGCCCTGTCCTTCACGGCCTATCGTAGGGTGTTCACGGCCTATCGTAGTGTGCACGGCCTATCGTGGGGTGCTCACGGCCTATCGTGGGGTGCTCACGGCCTATCGTGGGGTGCTCACGGCCTATCGTGGGGTG
>PVBE011070144.1_pt1 | contig 40747 bp, 27 predicted proteins | sample 1631181 | NCBI WGS metagenome assembly PVBE01 (sample SAMN08397723, study PRJNA350692) | Marine metagenome, whole genome shotgun sequencing project. | isolation source: water | place: Pacific Ocean | collected 2012-04 | reverse complement strand
CCGCTTTCTACTCTGGAGTGACCGTATCCTCGAAGGTCACGTCGCGAGCTTCAGGTGCACTGGTCGCAGTGCGGGCCACGCGTGGCCTCGCCTTGGCCAGCCCAACCGGCAATCAGGGTGACGCGGACTCCGTTCGTGCTACCGCCAGCGGTGACACGACGACCTTCACGTGGTATGGGAAGGTTCACTACTCGAGTGGCACCGTGACAGGCGTTCGTGCCGCCGCGATCTCCATTGACGGCACGTCAACGTCCTCGTTGACGGACACGACCACGCCAACCCTCTCCGCTGGGAGTCTCCTGATCGGTATTGATGCCGATCGTCCGGCGAATGCGGACCAGTTGGTCACCGCTACTTCCGCCAGTGCCCAGGCGAACCGCAACGGCACTCCGAATCACACGATCGGCGGCCTGTCAAACAGTGCCACCAACGACAAGGTTCTCGGTATCAACGACACGTTGAAGGCTGACGTGAAGCTCGGCACGCAGACTGACGGTGTGCTGATCGGTGATACCCTGAGGGTGATCGCAGATGCCTTCGGTAAGGCTTTCGAGATCAGTAAGTCCGCTCGAAGCTCAGATACGCTTCAGTGGCGGCAGATCATCGCAGAGGGCGACTTCGGCGACTTTGTCGGAGCTCAGAATGCCAACGCCAGCGATACCCTCGGGGTCTACCTCGTTGATCTCGCAGGGAATCGCAGTAGCGCCACCGACATCAGGGTTCAGGGCGTCACTCTCGGTGTTACCTTCTTCGTGGACGCCAAGAAGCCGGTACTCGACGGTCAGGTGGTCGGTGGTGACACCATTCTGCCTGTCAGCAATGACACCATCACGGACGGTAGCCTGAACAGTGCCGCCAACAGCTTCTCCGACGATCTCAATCCGATCACGTACAACCTTCCTGAGACTCTGGACACTCTGTTCGTGACGATCGGCAGCACGGTGCTGAAGATCGCCAATACCAACCAGACGCTGACCAACGCCTCCCTGCTGGCCAACACCAGCAGGCGGATTGATTTCACCGACTTCGGCACCCTCGCGGGTGCAGCCTCTTTGGATTCGGTTTTTGTCGCGACAACTGCCGGCGCCAGCGCCGTCGGCTTCACCAACGCCACGAATGTGACCTCCGGCGACAGCAACATTGCCACCGGCGTCCACACCATCAAGTTCAAGGGTCAGGATCTGGCGGGTAACGTCGGAGCCGAGTTGTCCCGTACGAATGTCTACGTCGATGTGGATGACATCACACTCGAGCGCCTGTTCCCGACGGCGGCATCTGGCCTCGACACACTGGAGGAGGAGACGGCCAAACTCGTCTTCAAGCTCAGTGAGCACGCCGACAGTGTCCTGATCACATACACAGGCATTGCTGGCATCGACAACAACAAGACGCGGACGCGGCCCCTGGTTGGCTCGGAACTCACCAACATCTCTACCGAGCAGACCTTCACCGTGGACTCGCTCGCGAGTAACAGCAAATACACGCTGCAGCTCGTCGCGGCGGATCTGACCGGGAACTACACGCAGACGAGTCTCGACACCTTCGTCTACGACACGACCTTCGTCGTCCCGGTCATCTCCACCTTCAAAATCACAGCCAGTTCTTCCGGCTTCAGCAGCCAGGTTCTCGCTGGCGCCTCGGTCACACTGACCCTGAAGGCCAGGACCTCGGCTGACGCGGCTGCCGTAACCTACAAGGAAGCCGCCGTGCTGAAGGTCAGCGGCGGAGGCGGCATCAAGCTCAGCGGCACGGGCGTCGATACCGCGGGTCTGGCAAGTGGCCGGGCCAACCTGTCGGCAGACGACTGGATCACGGGCGAGCGTATCGTGACGCTCATCGACAGCGTATCCATAGACACCATTGCGGTCACAGTCCAGGACTGCACGGACACTACAAACCTCTACATCGGGTCCCTCGACTCGTCCATCGTCGTCAACCCCGCAGTGTATTCGCAGATCGCGCTGAGCGCGGGTGACACAGTGGGCCAGGGCGACAACTTCTGGGTAGGCGTGACGCTGGCTGACAAGTATGGCAACACGCGGACCAAGGACAATCGCTTCGTCGAGGTTACCACCACCGCCCTGGGCGTACAGCTCCCAGGTGGTGCCATTGCTGTCGCGAGTGGCACGGGTGGATTCTGGGCCAACAGCCAGGGATATGCCGGCGACCTGTCAGTGACAGTACGTGACATCGTCGACACTCTGAAGTCGACTACTCCAGACGGACTCGGCAATCAGTTCTACAACTCCACGCTGAGTGTCTATGTCGACGGGGATGGCTCCACGGTCCTCGACGATCCCGACACGCTCATCGCCCAGGATTACATGGGTGCCAACGGTAACGGCGACCAGGGTGGTTTCATCCTGTTGACGTTCCCGGCCTCTGCAGATCACAGCACGCTGACAGGATATCGAATCTACCGCGACATCTCGGTTGACTACGGTCCCGACAGCACTGGTGCTCTGGCTGCTCTTGCCGAGCCGGTGAAGGTCTCCACTCCTTGGGGCTTCACCGACGCGGTCGCTGGTCAGGACATCATCAGGGTAGTCGTCGCCACGTTGGACGGTGATTCCACTGCTTACGGCGTCGCCGCCGAACGCGGGAACCTGAGCACCAAGGAGGCCTTCGTGGCCGCCGAGGCGGTCAGCGCACCGTATGAGTTGATGGCAGCCACGATGCAGCAGAGCAAGGAAGCCGCCGACATTGATCTGACGGCACCGGTCTTCGCCACCCTGACGCCAGAGGCTCTTGCCTTCAGCGCTGAAGGTGTCGTGCCGCGTCTGAAGATGATTGACGGTACTCTGCGCTCCAACATCCGTCAGAGCGTCGGCGTGCGGGCAGTTGACAACATCCCACCCGCAGCAGTCGCCTACATGCAGAGCAAGGACACGCCGGGCGATGCCGGTGGCAGCATCACTGTCACGTGGGCCAAGTCGGCTGACGACAGAATGCTGACGACGGCAGTCTCCAACGCGGTGGGTGGCGGTGTATACACCATCGCGGGCGTCGAAGGGTACAATGTCTACCGTAAGCTCGGTGACGCCGCATGGCTGATGGTTGGCCAGGCCGGCGCCGGCGAGACGTCCTTCGAGGATGCTACGGTGTTCAACGGCGTGCGCTACAGCTACAAGGTTGAGGCGCGCGACGCTGACAATGTCACCACCTCCGAGTTTGAGAAGTCGGCCATGGCCATCCGCAACAACGTCGTCGACTCCGACGGCAACCGGATCGCTGGCCTCTTCGGCGCCGATGCTCGCGTCGACTATGACGACTTCTTCATCTTCGGTGACCACTTCGGCCTCACGGCTGAGTCGGAGACCTTTGAACCGGCCTTCGACCTCAGCCCGAACAATGCGGTCGACTTTGACGACTTCTTCGTCTTCGCGGACAACTTCGGTCGCGAGATGACGGGTGTTGGCAAGGTGGTTCCGACGATGGCCGGTCTGAACAGCGACGCTCGCTTCTACCTCGACGCCGGCACAGATCTGCCGCGCATCGGTGAAGAGATCAGCGTGGCCGTCAGCCTGGAGGACTTCGTTGAGGTTCGCGGTTACGGCGCAACTGTCGAGTTTGACAGCGAGTTGCTCGAGTTTGTCGAGTCGCGCGTTGTCGACAACATCCTGGGTGAGACGGATCTGGCTGCTCCGCAGATCTTTGCCCAGACCGATGGTAAGGTCGCAATCGCCGCTCTCGGCAACACCGCGAGCGACGGTGACCTCGGGCTCAGCCTCATCTTCCGCGCCAAGCAGGAGATCGAGGACAGCTACATCGAGCTCACCAGCGGCGCCCTGCAGGACGGCACCTATGGGCTGAACCAGATCACGTCACCGGTTTCGGTGCGGATTGAGACTCGTCCGGAGGCTTACGCTCTCCACGAGAACTATCCCAACCCGTTCAACCCGGAGACGACGATCAAGTATCAGCTCCCGGATGCTGGTCAGGTCCGTCTGGAGGTTTACAACATGCTCGGTCAGGTCGTGAAGACGCTGGTGGACAACCAGTTCCAGAACGCCGGCCGGTATACCCTCCAGTGGGATGCCACCAACAACAGTGGGCAGCCCTTGTCCTCTGGTGTCTACTTCTACCGCGTCATTGCGGGCGGAGAGTTCCAGAGTCACAAGAAGATGCTCCTGCTGAAGTAGGCGGTAGTTTCGCGAGTAGGTGAGATGGGACCCTGCCATGTGCAGGGTCCCATCTCATTATTCCGCAGTGCGAACTTTCAAAGCTGATTTACAAGCCAAGGATAAAGAGGAGAGTTTCGGAATGCAGAGACTGCGCAGGGCAACTCCGATCGCCCTGGCCCTCTTCCTCGCACTGGTGAGCGGAGCTTTCGCTGGCGATAATGCAGGCGCAACTTTCTCGCTCACCAGTTCGTCGACGATTGCAGGGGTGGGGCCGGGAGAAACGGTCACGTTGGACATCGCCGGAAGCGGCTTTGTCGGTATCAAGAATTTGGATGTGTTCATCACAGTGTCCGATGGTTCCGGGTTCGATCTCGCATCATCGTCACTGACGGCGTTCACCGGATGGTTTGCACTGCCCGGACAGTTGGTGTCCGGCACCGACGATCAGGTCCGAGTCGGCGCTGCGCTCCTCGGGTCTGGAAGTGTAGATGGTGACGCCTCGTTTCAGGTCAGTCTTGTGACGTCAGCCGACTTCACGAGTGACACAGAGGCAACGATCACGGTCAGCCTGATCTCGGTTGGCCCGTCTTCGAGTGACCGTGATGAGTTTGACACAGATGCTCTCGGGCTGAGTGTCGGACTCAATCCCCCGGTCAGTGACCCCACGCTTTCGGCAGATAGTGCCACTGACGTCAGTGCGGACTTTTCCGCCGTCGGCGACGGTGACGCTGCTGATGATAGCGATGGTGAAGTCACATTCGCCGTTGTCTTTGCGGATGAGACAGGGGCTGCCACAGCCGGCCAGGAAGTCACCTGGACCGTAGCCAACAATGGTGCCGAATCGATCTACGTCCTAGGGGTTTCCGTCTCTGAGGTCGAGGCTGGCGATGAGGCCACCGTGAGTAGCACCAGCGGTGATGATGGCAGCAGTTCGATCACGCTGGACTCTGAGGGTGACAAGTTCGCCGGGAGCACGAGCGCTACGGTGACGGCGAGCACATCCGCCGACAACTCAGAGGGAACGACACTGGCGCTGAGCGCGGACTTTTCGGTTACGTGGGACGTTCCCGTACCTGCTGAGCTGGCGAGCTTTGCCGCTGACGTGACCACTGACCAGCACGTGCAGTTGCAGTGGGCCGTTTCATCCCAGACGAACAATCTCGGCTGGGAGGTCTATCGCAGCGTGGATAATGATGTCTATGATCGTGTCAGTGGTCTCATCTCTGGCGATGGCACGAGTGACACGTTCCGCTCGTTCAACTTCCTGGATCAGGAACTGCCGGCGACGGACGTTGTCTATTACTATCTGCGACAGATTGACCTCAATGGCACGGCGACCCGTTCCAACGTGATTGAAGTCGCTCTGGCCCCGACGGCGGTCCTCGAACAGGCTCTGCCGTTGACCACAGCATTGGCGCAGAACTACCCGAACCCTTTCAACCCTGAGACGACCATTCAGTTCGATCTGGCCGTCGAGACGTCGGTGAGCCTGCGGGTGTTCGACATGACCGGTCAGGTCGTGCGGACACTTGTCGGTGAGAGCCTACGCGCTGGTACCTATACCGAGCTGTGGGACGGTACCAACGAACGGGGTGTGAAGGTGGGAAGTGGCGTCTACTTCTATGAATTGAAGGCGGGTGCCTTCAGTTCGAAGAAGAAGATGACCCTTCTGCAGTAGGAGTGTAGGCTCGGGTATTTTCGAGTCGGAAACGCTGAAGCCGCTGGGTCCACTGGACCTGGCGGCTTTTCGTTTCTGTAGCGGTCGTTGAGCTCCCATTGCCCCTCTTTTTTGCCCGGCTATATTCGCGACAGATGGTTGGCGCTGAACACTTGCAAGGTTCTCTGCATAGATGAGGGTGGAGGTACTCTTTTTCGCCGGAGCCCGCGATAAAGTTGGTCAGCGAGCCATGGGGGTTTCGTTGGCCCCGGGAGCCACAGTTGAGAAGCTGTTGCAGCAGCTGAGTGATTCCTATCCGGGATTCTCTACCATGGCTGCCACGGCCCAGGTAGCTGTCAATGAAGAGTACGCGCCGAAGACACTGACACTGAAGGAGGGCGATGAGATCGCCGTCATCCCGCCTGTGAGCGGCGGTGCCTGCCAAGCTGCGTTCCGCGTCGTGGATCGAGAGATCCGACCAGAAGAGCTGCATGATGTGGTGCGTTGCGCTGGGGATGGAGCGGTCGTCACCTTTTCGGGGGTGGTGCGCGATCACTCCGGAAACACGCGGACATCGCATCTGTTCTACGAGGCATACGCTCCGATGGCTGAGAGGAAGATGGCTGATCTGGCGGCTGAGGCCCGCTCAAGGTGGCCCATCGGGGACGTGGCCATGCTTCACAGAGTCGGCCGACTGGAGATCGGCGAGATTTCGATCCTCTTGAGTGTTGCCAGTCAGCACCGTTGCGAGGCCTTCGAAGCCTGCCAGTTCCTCATCGATCGCCTGAAGGAGGAGGTACCGGTCTGGAAGAAGGAGGTGGGATCCGAAGGAGAGTACTGGGTGGAGGGACCCACCGGACGTCCTCCGACCGACCGCTGAGGCCCATGATATCGAATTTCAGCTGGGTGATCCCATGCAGGTTAGCTGGCTTTGGCGTGCTGTCGGCACCGACTGCCACGGACCTGCAGGATCTGCGCGAGCAGGGCATCGGGGCCCTCGTTTCTCTGACTGAGGCTTCTGTCCCGGATGATCTGGTTCTCGAGTCGGGCTTGCGGTATCGTCATCTGCCTGTCCCGGACATGCAGGCTCCATCGCTGGGTGAGATTCACCAGTTCGTGGCCTTCGTCGACGAGGCCCGCAACGAGGGTATGGCGACCGCTGTTCACTGTCTGGCAGGTCTCGGCAGGACAGGCACGATGTTGGCGTGCTATCTCGTACATGAGGGCAATCCTCCGGACAGCGCCCTGGCGCAACTTCGTGTTGACCGGCCTGGCTCGGTGGAAACTCTGTCCCAGGAACAGACCGTTTATGAATTCGCGCGTTCTCTCAGCGCATCTGGAGTCTCACCTGATCGGCGAGGAGAGGTCTGAACATGGATGCTCCGTATCCGAATTGCCTGAAGTGTCAGCAGGGAGTACTGGTGCCATTGTCGGACTATGGCAGGGATGGAGCTGCGATTCACTACAAGGCCTGGGTGTGCACGAGCCCTGACTGCGGTTACAACATCCGCATCGATAACGGCGAACTGAGTATTGGCAAGGAACTCAAGGAGTCCTACAAATAGTCGCGTGCATCATCGAATCGAGGACTAGATGCCACGTTGGCTGATGCGTGACTGGGGGGCCAAGCTGGGGGCTCTTCTTCTCGCCGCTGCCCTCTGGTTCCATGCGGCAACCGAGCACAGCTTCCGCCGGGAACTGAACGTTCCCCTTGTCATCGAAGACCCGATCGTGCCTGCCGGGGAGCCTGCCATCGTGCCGTCCAGCCCGGTGCCAGCCACCGTCCGCGTCGCCGTCTCAGGGGGTGGTAAGGATCTGCTCCGGACCTCCGGTGATGATTTTCTGCTTCGCCTGCGAGTGCCGGTCGCTGCCGCCGGAAGTCGTCTCAGCCTTCGACTCGAGCCGACTCAAGTGGAAAACCACACGGAACTGGAACTGTCCGTCGAGGAGGTGATCGCTCCTGCCGAACTCACGGTGATCGTGGATCACAGCCAAGAGCGGCGCGTTCCCGTTCGTCCTCGAATCGGTCTGCATCTGGCCGAGTCCTACACCCAGGTTGGTCGCGCCACACTCGACCCGGACTCGGTGGATGTCTCGGGGCCCGTCTCACACCTTCGCGAACTCGATGCAGTCTATACCGACAGTCTCCACCGCGAGGCAGTGCGGGAGGATATTGATCTCGAGCTGGCCCTCCACATCCCGGAGGGACGCCAGCTCAAGATGGGCAGAGATCGAGTGCGGGTTCTGATCAACATTCAGGAACTGGCCGAATACTCGATCCTCAACGTACCTGTGAGCGTCACCGGTGGCCCTCAGGATGCGGTGGCAGAGCCCTCTCGTGTCACGGTCCGTGTTCGCGGCGGGGCGGATCTTATCGGTGCTCTCGATCCAGAGAGCGATCTGCGTCTGACAGTCCAGTACGCGGCCGCCATTACAGATGAAGGTGGCCTGATCGCGGCCCGGCAAGATCGACTGTACGAGATCCGCCAGATCTTGCCCGCCCGCGCCACTGTCGGCTCTCGCTGACTCATTGATTGTTCTGGGACTCGAGACGTCCTGCGATGAGACGTCCGCCGCAATCCTGGCTGCAGACGGTCTCCGCTCACACGTGGTGCTTTCCCAGCAGGATCACGCTCGCTATGGTGGTGTCGTGCCGGAGTTGGCGTCCCGGGCGCACATCCGGACCGTCAGTCCGGTCGTTGAGCAGGCCTTGCGAGACGCCGGGATGCGGCTGGCCGACTGCGACGCTATTGCGGTTACCCACGGCCCCGGGCTGGTAGGTTCGCTCCTCGTAGGGGTCAACGCCGCCAAGGGCATGGCGTACGGCGCCAACCTCCGTCTGATTGGCATTCACCATCTGGAGGGCCACCTGTTCTCGGCCGGGATCGAGCGTTCACTCGAGCCCCCCTTTGTCTCACTTCTCGTCTCCGGCGGCCACACTGAGATCATCCATGTTCCCAAACTGGGAACATATCATCATCTGGGACAGACTCTCGACGATGCGGCCGGAGAGGCTTTTGACAAGGTGGCTCGCCTTCTCGACCTGTTACCCCCAGATCAGCACGTGGCCGGTGGTCGCGCCGTCGGAGATGCCGCCGAGATGGGAGATCCACAGGCCGTCGATTTTCCCCGGCCGCTACCGGAGAAGACGGGCCTCGATTTCAGCTTCAGCGGCCTCAAGACCGCTGTGCGCACGGAGCTGGCTCGGCTCGGAGGTCCCGGATCAGAGGAGGTCCGCAGGAATACGGCAAACGTCGCCGCCAGTTTTCAACAGGCTGTCATCGACGTACTGGTGACGCGGGTTCGCCAGGCGGCGGAACGCACAGGAGTCGATCGAGTCTCACTGGTCGGCGGCGTCGCCGCGAATCAGAAACTTCGTGCGAGCCTGCAACAGGCGATGGGCGAGTTGGGCGTGGATCTCTTCGTTCCGAGCCCGATCCTCTGTACCGACAACGCCGCGATGATTGCGGCGGCGGGACGCTTCCGCCTTCTCGCGGGAGAGCGCAGCGGCTGGCAGCTGGACGCGCATCCCCGACTGCCTCTGCCTGAGGCGCCCGCGCATGGGTGACCTTCTTGACACGGCCTTCCAGGTGGATGCCAGTTGGCCCTGGTTGCTGCTGTTGCCTCCCGTCGTGTGGTGCTGTCACTTCGCCTATCATCACACACGCCCGCCGGTCGCCGCGAGGCGCGTCAGCCTGCTGTGGTTGTTGAGAGGAACCAGCTTCTGCGTCCTCATCATGCTTCTGGCCGAACCGGTACTGTCGTATCTCGCTCGTCATGCCTTGCGTCCCGTGACTGTGACGCTCATCGACTCGAGCCCATCGATGGAAGTTGAGCGGAGAGGGTATACCCGGCTTGACCGGGTGCGGCAGGCGATGAACGACGGGTTGGGAACCCTTCTCGATGGACCGTTTCGCACCTTCTCTTCATCAGCCTACGACGTCGACCCGGACACGCTCGATCGGCTGCAGATATCAGGGCAGGCGACCGACCTCGCCGAGGCCCTGCGGTCCGCTGTCCGCGCCGTTCCCGATCGGCGCCTCCTCGCCGGGATCGTTTTACTCTCCGATGGTCGTCACAACCTCGGCGAGGATCCGGTACGGACCGCCGACGAGCAAGGTGTGCCGGTCTACGTCCTCGGACTGAGTTCGAACCGGACGCCGGACGATGTGCAGATCGTCGGGGTCGAGACAGAGGGTCCCATCTTTGCCGGTAGTTCGACTCGGCTGCAGGTTCGTCTGCGCAACTGGGGATTCCAGGACAGCAGTGTCGTGGTGCGCCTCGACGAGAATGACGAGGCTCTCGGTCAGAAGGATCTACGGCTCGGTGCGGATGGTCAGCTTCAGCTCGTGGAGTTGCAGGCGCCCCCCATGAGTGCGGGACCCCATCTGTTACGCGTGACAGTCGTCCCCATCGACGGCGAACTCACGCCGCACAACAACCAGTCCCTGCTCTCGTTACGGGTCCAACAGAAGCGCCTCCGGGTCCTTTTGGTCGCCGACCGACCGGCCCCCGAGTCTGCCTTTGTCGGCCGCCTCCTGGCGGCGGATTCGACGTTGCGAGTCGAACGATATGTGCTCCGGGACGGGCGTGGCTTCTACGGCACAACTCCCTTCCCCGAGGATCTCGGCGCGTTTGATGCGCTGGTACTGCTCGAGCCCTCCGAACTGACGGGAATCCTGTCTCCTGGCAGGTTGCGGGCATACGTCGCCGGTGGGGCCGGATTGCTGGTCCAAGCCACGGGATCCGGCGGCACACCCGCCGGGTTGGCCGATCTGCTGCCGATCATGGCAGGTTCGGCTGTCGCCGGCCTCCACGACCAGGAACCCCTACGACTCGAACGGCGAGCAAACCATCATCCCGTGGGGCGTGGCATGGTCGTCGCAGATGGGGCTGGGGACCCATGGCAGAGACTGCCGCCGCTGCTGGCGCGCGCCCCCCGGGGACGCCTCAGGCACTCTGGAACCGCGTTGTTGGCAGCGTCCACCGGCGACCCCGTGGTGGCGACGAGTACTGTCGGTGCTGGCAGAATCGTGCATGTCGTGGGCTCAGGATTCTGGCGCCTGAATCTGTTTGACCGGGGGAGTGGCGACGGGCGGACCACCCCGACCCTGTGGCGAGATGCCGTCCACTGGCTGGCCGCTGCTGAACCCGTTGGCCGTGTACGGGCCTCCACCGAACAACCCTTCTATCCCTCAGGCGCTCCGGTTACGGTCGTGGTCGAGGTCCATGACAAACTGAACGCGCCTCTCCAGAGAGCACAGGTTGAATTATCCCTGGAGCCCGCCGGGAGCCGAGTCCTTCTGGAGCCGCAGCGACCAGGGCACTACCGCACAACTTTCTCCGGGTTGGCAGCCGACTCCTACACGTTCCGCGTGACGGCCCGTCACGGTGTCGCCGAGATCGGTCAGAGCGTGGGGACCTTCGTTGTCGAAGGCCATACCGTCGAATCCGGTGATCTACGCGCCGACCCTGAGATGCTCGCTACCATCGCCCGGGCAAGTGGCGGCCAATATCGCGATATAGAGCAATGGGGCGAACTGGCTCACTTCCTGCAACCGAGACCAACCATCGTCCATCAGCAGCGCCGACTTGGTGCGGAGATCAGGCACGTCGCCTGGCTGGTATTGCTGACCGGGCTGCTGACGTCAGAGTGGATCCTGCGCAAGCGCTCGGGGATGTTGTGAAGTGAAGTTCGCCAGGCAGGTGGTCCTCGTTCTGGTACTGCAAGGTCCGGGACTCGTCGAATCTCAGGTCCGGCTGAGCGAAGTGATGGCCGACCCTCCCGGCAGTGAGAGCCACGACGAATTCGTCGAACTGTCAAACATCGGGCTCGACACTCTGGATCTTGCGGGCTGGCAACTCGGCGACGGCGAGGAACTCGATCGCATCGCCGATGCGGGAGAGGGGACCAGATTGGCTCCGGGAGCGATGGCGCTCGTCCTTGATGGCTCCTACAAAGGAGCGTCCACGACGTATGAATCGGTGCAGGAGCTGGCGAGAATCGTTACTATTGAGGACCGGGCTTTCGGAAGGGGGGGATGGTCCAACTCAACTCCCGAACGAGTGCTGGTCGTAAGTGCTGCGGGCGATACGGTCGACGTTCTGACCTACGATCCCATGGCCGGACGTCCAGGGCACTCCTGGGAACGGCAACACGACGATCTGGCCTGGCAGCTGTCGCTGCAGATTGGCGGGACGCCCGGGCGCCCGAACAGCGTCGACCAGACACCGGCCATGGCGGGCAAGATCGATCTGGAGGTGTCGCCCGATCCCTTCGCCGAGCGGCTGCAGATCCGCTGCCGGTTGCCGGCCGCGCCGGCGCTGCTGTCGGTTCGGATCTACGATGCAGAGGGCATTCTCGTGGCGCGTCTGCGCCAGTGGGAGCCGGCAGCCCTGGAGGAGATCGTACACTGGGACGGTCGCCATGAGGACGGCAGGATCTGTGCCCCGGGTCTGTATGTCGTAGCCGTTCAGTCCAGCGCCCAGGGACGGGTTGTCCACGGAAAGGCAGTCGTGGCCCGGCAGTAGCAGCATCGATGGTCTGACACCGGCGATCCCCCTCGCCTGTGGCAGTTCACTCCAGACACCAGTATGGCAGTCCCCGCTGTCCCTAACGCCGCGTCGCACGTCCGCAGGCTTGTGACGATCTCAAGGATATGACCGAACTCGCAGAGCGCTTCATCGCGGGACGCAAGGGATCGCAGATCTCGGGCGTTCTACTCACCGCCGCTGGCATATTCCTGTTCGTCAGCCTCGTCTCGCACACGAGTTTCGACCCGCCGAACTCGAGCCAGTCTGTCAACGGCACGATCAACTGGGCAGGCCAGGTCGGGGCTCACGTTTCGTATGGTCTGTTCACAGCGGTCGGACTCAGCGCCTACGCGCTTCCTCTGCTGGCCCTGCTGTGGGGATGGAATCGACTGCGGCGCCGGGATGTCCGTCCGGATGCCCTGCGAACGGCAGGTCTCGTCGGTGTGGCCGCCTTCCTGTCGATCGCGTCGGGACTGCCTACCTGGTCTACCTACACGACCTTTGAGCTGGGCGGTTGGCTGGGAACCTGGACGACGAGCTCGGTGCTCGTTCCCTACACAGGCCGAGTGGGTTCCACGATTCTGCTGTCCTCACTGCTGCTCGCATCCATCCTGCTCGTCACCGATCTCGATCCGCGTCGGCTGCTCCAGCTGCTGGCCCGCATCGGTCACCACCTGGCCACCGGGTTCAGCCGCGCCGTGACAGCGGTTCGGTCCGTGCAGCTGCCGTCATGGTGGCGTCCTGGTGAGCCGGACGATTCCGAGCCCGAGGAAGACGACGAGGATGATTCGACGGAAACGACACTGCCGGTGGAGCGTCTGCCAACCATCAGCATGGATGAGGAAATCGGCGCTGAACCTGCACCCGTCGCCGCGGCTCCGGTGGTTCGCCCCATGTCCAAACAGCCAGCCCCGAAGGCGAATGGCAATGGTGCGTCAAGAAAGCATGATGACGATGCCGGCAAGGCAAAACCGCGCAAGAAGGGAGGGCGCTACAAGGTTCCTGTATTCACCTTGCTGGATCCAGTGCCGAACGACAGAGGCGAGATGGATCGGGAGGCCCTCCTGGAGAATGCCCGCATCCTTGAGGAGGCCCTGGCCAACTTCGATGTCATGGGCAAGGTCGTGGAGGTGAGTCCCGGACCTGTCGTGACGCGCTACGAGGTCGAGCCCGGAGCGGGCGTGAAGGTCGGACGGATCGCCGCCCTTGCAGATGATCTGGCTCGTGTCATGAGCGCCCAGGGAATACGGATCCAGGCGCCGGTGCCGGGCAAGTCCGTGGTCGGCGTCGAGATCGCCAACCAGCATCGAGAGACGGTGTATCTTCGCGAGGTCATCGACTCGCCGGTGTTCAAGAAAGCGGAGTCCGTCATCACGATGGCCCTGGGAAAGACGATTTCCGGCGAGAATCACGTCACCGATCTGGCAAAGATGCCTCACCTGCTGGTGGCAGGGGCAACGGGGGCTGGCAAGAGCGTCTGTATCAACGGTCTGATCTGCAGCATTCTGCTCCGGGCTACGCCAGACCAGGTGCGGCTGCTCATGGTTGACCCCAAGGTTGTGGAACTGACGATGTACAACGACATCCCTCATCTTCTCGTGCCCGTCATCACGGAGCCGAAGAGGGCCTCCGAAGCACTCAAGTGGGCCGTGGCCGAGATGGAGTCGAGGTATCAGTCACTGGCCCGGATGGCGGTGCGCAACCTGGCCGACTACAACGCCAAGGTCGAGAAGGTCATCGCCGAGCGAGAAGCGGCTGGTGACGCCGGGGCTGAGACGGATGACGCCGCAGCCGGCGAGGAACTGCGTCCATTGCCCTTCATCGTCATCGTTATCGACGAGTTCGCCGATCTCATGCTGACGGCTCCAGCAGATGTGGAGACGTCCCTGATGGGCCTGGCACAGAAGTCGAGAGCTGTGGGAATCCACATTATCCTCGCCACGCAGCGTCCATCGGTGAACGTCATCACCGGCGTCATCAAGGCCAACTTTCCGTCCCGCATTGCTTTCCAGGTCGCCTCCAAGATCGACTCGCGTACGATTCTCGATATGAACGGCGCCGAACGCCTCCTCGGTCGTGGTGATATGCTGTTTCTACCGGGCGGGCAGGGCGAGCCCATCCGGATCCACGGCGCCTTCATATCCGGTGAGGAGACCGAGCGTCTGGTCGAGAAGATCAAGGAGAGCGGCTACGAGGCAGAAGACGTCGAGGTCTTCGCCGAACGTGGGGACGCCGGGGGAGAAGCCAGCGATCGTGACGAACTGTTCGAAGAGGCGGTGGCGATCGTGCTGGACTCCAAGCAGGCCAGCACCTCCTTCCTGCAGCGCCGCATGAAGGTTGGTTACTCGCGGGCCGCCCGTCTCATGGATGAACTGGAGTTCGCCGGCATCGTCGGTCCCGCCGAGGGGGCCAAACCCCGGGAAATCCTCGTGGAGTCCGGGGTCAGCGCCGACGCGGAGGAAGAGGACCTGACGTGAGAGATAGGGTCCGACTGTGTCGCTGGTTCCTCCTGTTCGCCCTGCTGCTCCCGGCCGCGGCAGGGGCGATCACCGGCGCTGAAGTCATCGAGCGCATGCAGGACCGATTTGCCGACGCCAAGTCCTACGAGGCGCGCTTCGAGAAACGCTTCTTCTGGGCCGTTCTTGACAAGAGCATGTCCCGCGAGGGACGTATCTACACCCGTCGTCCGGGGCAGTTCCGCGTGGAGGTCGAGGATGGCGATCTCGTCGTCGCTGACGGCAAGACGATCTGGGCCTATAACAAGGCGAACGAACAGGTCATCATCTCCCACTACCAGGGAGAGCTGCGTACCCCGTGGGAAATCCTGGTGCAATACACCGAGGGCTACCGACCTGTGGCGGTGAAAGAATCGCGTCTGGATGGCCGGGAAGTGTATGAGTTGACACTGCAGCCGCGGGAGACCATGGCCGCCCATCTGCGGCTCAAGCGTATGCGCGTCTGGATCGAGCGCAAGGACTGGAACCTGCTGCGTGTGGAACAGGTCGAGGCCAACGACGACGTCCGAACCTATGTTCTGAGCGACCATAGGAAGAACAAGAAGATGAAAGATGACCTCTTCGAGTTTCTGCCTCCTGCGGGCGTCCAGGTGATCGACCAGCGGAGACAGCCTGAGGGATCGTGAGTCTTCGCCATCTCTGCCTGACTGTGGTGATCTGTCTGCTGGCGGCCTTACCGGCCTGGTCCGCCGATCCCGCATGGGTGTTTCTGTCTGAGAAGATCGATACTGATGGTCACCGAGTGCGGTGGCAGGACGATTCTGCTGGACTCGACGAGCTCCTCGATCTGCCCTTGAACGACAGGTATGTTCAGGCCGTCAGAGCCACGGGGGCCCGTGTGCGGCAGCGGTCTCGATGGCTCAATGCCGTCAGTGTGACGGCGACAAGCGCGCAACTGCAGAGTCTGCGCGACCTTCCCTTTGTGCAGGACGTGCGACCCGTCCGAGTTCTGCGTCGGGTACCCGACAGGGAATCCACGAACCGTCAGACCGCCCCACGAAGACTGGCATCTCCCAGCTACGGGGAGTCCTTCGAGCAGACCGCTGCGGTGGGTGCCCACCTGCTCCACGACCGGGGTGTCATGGGCCAGGGTGTCCGCATCGCCCTGATAGACGCCGGGTTCAACTGGCAGGACCATGAGGCGTTCGCTGGTACCGACATCATCGCTGTCCACGACTTTCTGAACGACGATGACGACGTGGGGGACGAGCTCGATGAGCCCGTGACCGGGAATGAGGTCGAGACCGGCCAGAACCAGCATGGAACCGAGGTCCTCAGTGTTGTGGGCGGATATGACCCCGGACGTCTGGTAGGTATTGCACCCGAGGCGGAGTTCCTTCTTGCCAAGACGGAGGATGCCCGGTTGGATGAACGCGGGATCGAGCGCGATCCCGCCACGGAGGAGGACCGCTGGATCGCTGCCATCGAATGGGCCGACAGTCTCGGCGCCCAGGTGGTCAACTCCTCTCTGGGCTATACCACCTTCGATGACGGTACGGGGTATGCGTACTCCGACCTGGATGGCAGTACGGCACTGACAACTCTCGCCGCCGAGATCGCCGTGGCCCGCGGGATCGTCGTCGTCGTCTCCGCCGGCAATGAGGGCAACACCCAGTGGCACTACATCACCGCGCCCGCGGATGGCCCGGGCGTACTTGCCGTCGGCGCTGTCCATCCTGTCAACGCCAGCCTGGCACAATTCAGTTCCAGAGGGCCGACGGCGGATGGTCGGATCAAACCGGATGTCGTCGCCCCAGGTCAGCAGATCGTCACGGTCAGCGGCCTGGGAGCCGGGGCTGGGGCCGAACCTTTCAGTCTGCGGGAGTACCGGCGGCTCAGCGGCACCTCTTTCTCTGCCCCCATCGTCAGCGGTGCCTGCGCGCTCCTGCTGCAGCTGCACCCGGATTGGTCCCCAGCACAGGTAGCGGAGGCCCTGCGCAGCACGGCCACCGATCTCGGCCCGGCCGGTCCGGATACGCTCTTTGGCTGGGGCATGATCGACGTGGCCCGAGCCAGTGGTCTCGAGGCGATCGTGCCGGACCACAACCTGGCCTCGGCGCCCTTCCCGAATCCGGTGAGAGGCGCGTCGCCAACGGTTCATTTTCCCCTGGCACTTCAGGTCGCCGAGGATGTCTCCGTGTCGCTGTTCGCCGTAGACGGAGCCCTTGTGGGTGGCGTAGAAGCCCGCCGTCTGCCCCCCGGTGACTACTCGTCTGCCGGACTGGCCCCCAGATGGGTCGTACCCACACATCTGGCCGACGGCATCTATCTCTACGTGCTGACGAGCACAAGCCTCCGCCGCACCGGTAAGATCGCCATTCTGCGGGCTCGCTGACGTCCGGTTGCCATGGCCCCCGGGGGGGTGAGCGAGTACTTTGTTGCCGTGGGAAATCCTGTGACGACAACCCCCTCCCAGAGAGAGCCGCGGCGCCGCTGATGGCCAACTACCGAGCCAAGCACCGGCGCCGAATGCGGACCCTGAACCGTGTGGTACTGATGTGCTGCGCGCTGTTTCTACCGTTGTATCTGGCCATCAGGCTTACCGGGGGTTCGGCACAGAAGCTGGAAGAATTGCCCGAGCTTCTCAGCCGCATCAAGACGCCCATCGTCTGGCAGGTACCTGAGGACGGAGTTCGTTACGAGAGATTCTTCCACGGGTATCCTGAGGAGGGCAACAAGTACGTCGTCGTCAGAGTACAGATGGAAGCGCGCATGCAGATCGGCTACGAGATCGTTCCTCAGTGCTTCCAGCTGGCGGACGATACGGGGGTCTACCACTATCCGAAGTCCCACTCTCCGATGTTCATCCATCTCGGCGGCAGTTTCCAACTCGACCAGGACGATACGCTGGACGAGGAACTGCTCTTCGAGATCCCTGAGAGCGCAAGCTCTGAACGACTCACGTTCGAACGTTACCAGGAATAGGACAGCGCCATGGCCACACTCCACGAGATGATTTCCGAATGTCACGAACGCCTGGAACGGTTGCGAGGATATCTTTGACGTCGAACCACGACGCCAACAGCTGAGTGAGCTGGAAGAACAGATGGGACAGAGTGATTTCTGGAACGACCGGCAAAGGGCCGAGTCGGTGTCCCGCGAAGCGCGTGCACTGCGCGCGGTCATTGAGCCGTTCGACGCGCTCCAGCAACGTCTCACCGATCTCAGCGAGTTGCACGAGATGAGCCTCGAGGAGGGAGACGAGGATTCCCTCGCTGAGCTGGCGGCCGACGTACCTCCCGTCGTCGACCAGATCGACCAGATGGAGTTTCTGGCGATGTTGTCCGACGAGGATGACTCGAAGGACGCCATCCTTGAGATCCACCCCGGGGCGGGGGGCACGGAAGCGGCGGACTGGGCAGAGATGCTGATGCGTCTCTACCATCGCTGGATCGAGCGCCGCGAATTCGGGTCAGAGGTCATGGACCTTCAGCCCGGAGACGAAGCCGGTATCAAGTCCGTCACGATCGAGGTGAAAGGGCAATACGCCTATGGGTATCTCAAAGCCGAGGCGGGAGTTCATCGGCTCGTGCGGATTTCACCCTTCGATGCCAACAAGAGACGACATACCTCCTTTGCCAGCGTCTTCGTCTACCCGCAGGTGGACGAGATGCCGGATGTGGAGTTGCGGGACGAAGACCTGCAGATCGATGTCTACAAGGCGGGAGGCGCCGGAGGCCAGCACGTCAACAAGACTTCCTCTGCCGTGCGTATGACCCACCTGCCAACCGGGATTACGGTGTCGTGTCAGAACGAGCGTTCTCAATTGAAGAACAAAGGCACCGCCCTCAAGGTGCTGACGGCACGCGTCTACGACTACTACAAGCAGGAAGAGCTGAAGAAGATGGAAGAGGTAGAGAGTACGAAGATGGCCATCGACTTCGGCAGCCAGATTCGCTCTTACGTCTTTCAGCCCTACACACTGGTGAAGGACCATCGCACGGGGCACGAGTCAGGCAACGTGCAGGCCGTGATGGATGGTGATATCGATGGCTTCATCGAGGCCTTCCTGACAGCGGGGCAGGCGAAGTAAGAACCATGACGTACGAGCTGTTCGTCGCCAGGCGCTACCTGAAGTCAAAGCAGCGTTCCGGATTCCTCTCCGTCATCAGCTTCATCGCTGTGGGTGGTGTGATTCTGGGCGTGGCAGCTCTGGTGATCATGCTGTCGGTGACGAATGGTTTCTCCGGTGAGGTGAAGAATCGCCTCATCGGCATGAACGCCCACGTCAGCGTCGGCCGGCACCATGGAACCGCAATCGACAGCCCCGATACGCTCATCGAGCACCTGGCGCAGATGCCTGGCGTCCAGGGAACGGCGCCCATCGTCGAGGGCAAGCTGATCATCGCTACGGACAACGAGCAGACAGATGGCGTTGTCCTATGGGGAATCGATCCGGCGACGTTTGCCGATGTCTCCGACCTGCCGACACATCTGCAATACGTACCGGAGCAGTTCGTTTTCGATCCACCAGATGACAAGGATCCAGGCATCGTCATCGGGGCCTCACTGGCCAATCGCCTCCGCATCGGTCTCGGGGATCGCGTCTATCTCCTGTCGCTGCAGAAAAAGCCCCTGGAGGAAGTGCTGATGGACGGCCTCACGCCGAAGATCCATCCCTTCGTCGTCACCGATCTGTTCGCCAGTGGCATGTACCACTACGACGATACGTTCGCCTTCATCGCCATCGACGAGGCGCGCCGTGTGCTGGCGATGGAAGGCGTGTCCGCCATCCATGTACGGCTCGATGACCTCGATGGGGCAGTGGATCTGCGACGTCAACTCGACTCGGATCTCGGGTACCCCTACTACGTCTCAGACTGGACACAGCAGTTCCCCGAGCTGTTCCGCTGGATGGAGCTGGAGAAGATCGTCATCTTCATCGCCCTGAGCCTGATCATCGTCGTCGCCGCCTTTAACGTCATGTCGATCCTGACGATGTCGATCCTGATCAAGACGCCCGAGATCGGTATCCTGCGGGCTATGGGCGCCCGAGCCCGCGGGATCGGACGTGTCTTCGTCTTCCAGGGCCTGTTCATCGGCGTCTTCGGGACACTCCTGGGGTGCGTGATCGGGCTCGTGATCTGCGTCGTACAGGATCGCTTTCAGGTGATTTCGATTCCGAGTGATATCTACATCATCAGCTCCCTGCCCGTAGATATGCAGATCCTCGATTTCCTCGCCGTGTCGATCATGAGTGTGGTCATCTGCCTGCTGGCAGCGGCCATCCCGGCGCGCAGGGCGGCTACCCTCGAGCCGGTCGAAGCCATCCGCCACATTATGTAAGAGCCATGGAAACCGTCCATACAATGGAAGCAGATTCGGAGGGAGCCGCCGCCACGGGGGTGATCCTGCACGCCGAGGATCTCAGAAAGGTCTTCCGTACCGGCGGGCAGGATCTCGAGGTGCTCCACGGCGTCAGCGTGCTCCTGCATGAAGGCGAGACCGTGGCGATCACTGGGGCCTCCGGTGTGGGCAAGAGCACCTTGCTGCATATCCTCGGGGCTCTCGACCGGCCCACGGAGGGCCGGCTGCAGATCCGCAACGTGGATGTTCTCGGGCTTGACGACGACGAGCGGGCAGAATTTCGCTGCAGACACGTCGGCTTTGTATTCCAGTTTCACAACCTGCTGCCCGAATTCACCGCCCTGGAAAACGTCATGATGCCGGCGCTGATCGCCCGCCATGCCGACGGGCTGGAGGCCCGGGCACGAGAGCTTCTGGAGCGGGTCGGACTCGGGCACCGGCTCGAACACCGACCGGGCGAGCTGTCCGGAGGAGAGTGTCAACGGGTGGCCGTTGCTCGCGCTCTCGTCATGCGGCCGGAACTCGTGCTTGCCGATGAGCCGTCAGGCAATCTGGACCATGAAGCCAGCCGCCGTCTTCACGATCTACTTCGCGAACTGGCTCGTGACGAGAATCAGGCATTTCTGGTGATGACCCACGATCGGGACCTGGCAGCCAGTCTCGACCGCACGGGTCACATCGACTCCGGTCGACTGGATCTCTGCTGACGCCATGATCTGTGACATCTGCAACGAGAACGAGGCCACTATCGAGTTCACCGCCGTGGCGGGGAACGAAAAGAAGACGCTGCACCTGTGTCCGCAATGCTCGAGACAGGAGAGTGAAAAGCAGGCCGACGCCACCGGGACGAAGCTGACACCCGGGAAAGTGACGGCCGCAAAGAACGTGAACGTCGTCATTGGCCACCTCACCGGCACGGAAGCGCAGAAGAGCCCCTGTACCGGGTGTGGCATGACCTATGAGGAGTTTCGCAAGATCGGCCGTCTGGGGTGTCCTCAGTGCTACGAAGCCTTCGGTCCCTCATTGCGCCGACTGTTGAAGCGGATCCATGGATCCGACGCCCACGTCGGGCGTGGTCCGCGTTCGCCCGAGGCCGGGAGTCAGCCGGCGTCGAGGGCCGCGGCACCTCAGGGACTCGAAGAGCTGCGTCAGGCACTACACGCCGCTGTTGATGCCGAGGAGTACGAACGTGCGGCGGAGATCCGTGATCGGATCGCCCAACTGCCGGGTCAGGAGGATGAGTGAAACTCGACTCGCTGATACGGACGGCGCCGAGCTGGATGAGCGGTGACGACGACGCCTCCGGTATCGTCATCAGCTGCCGCGCTCGCCTGGCGCGCAATCTGGCGCGGTTTCCTTTCGCCTCGCGTATTACGCAACAGCAGCAGCAAGAGGTGATCGACGAGGTCCTGGCAGCAGCCAAGACGAGCCGCTCGATGCGCACGGCGACCTACTTCGGGATGAGCGTACTCGACGGCAACGAGCGTCGCGTGCTGGTCGAACGACACCTCATCAGCCCGGCCCTGGCGGATGAAAAGGGCGAGCGAGGGGTTCTGTTCAATCAGGATGAGTCCCTGAGCGTGATGATCAACGAAGAGGATCATCTGCGTCTGCAGGCGATCTCGCCGGGAACAGGGGGGAGGGAGGCCTTTGCCGCCGTCTGCTCGCTCGACGATGAGCTGCTCAACGCCGTCGAGTGTGCTCACGATTCACGTCTGGGGTTCCTGACGGCCTGTCCGACGAACACGGGAACGGGTCTGCGCCTGTCTACCCTCATCCATCTGCCGGCTCTGGTTCTGACAGAAGACATGGAGCGGGTTTTGCAGGGGTTGGGGCAGTTGTCCTTCACCGTCAGGGGAGTGTACGGAGAAGGATCGAATGCGGCAGGAAATCTCTTCCAGATATCGAACCAAGCGACCCTTGGGCCGTCGGAAGAGAGTATCCTCGAAGAGCTGATCCGCATCACAGACCAGTTGATCGAGTTCGAACGTGAGGCCCAGCAGTCGCTGACAAAGGAGGCCCGCGGACAGGTTGAGGACAAGGTATGGCGCGCTTTTGGTCTACTGTCCCACGCCCGCATCTTGACGAGCCAGGAGTTCATGAACCTGCTCTCGGCCGTGAGACTCGGGTGCACGTTGGGGCTGGTGACGGGGCTGCCTTCCAACTTCCTCAATCACCTGATGATCGCTACTCAGCCATCCCATCTGCGGGCCGAGGCCGGTCGCAGTCTGACGCCGGCCGAGAGGGACCTGCGCCGGGCTGATCTGGTGCGAGAAAAAATGTCGAAAGTCATGAATTCATAAGTACTTGCGCGATTTGAGTGGACCCTGGAGCCAGCTTGACACTACCAGGGCCCCTGTGTAGTTTGAGCTTAGGCTATTCATCTGGAGGTCTCGGTACATGAACAACATGTTCACCGATGGTGTGAAGCGTGTCATGCAGTATGCGCGCGAAGAATCAGCACGCCTCGGACACAACTATATTGGCACCGAGCACCTGCTCCTCGGCATCATCAAGGAGGGCAAGGGCAAGGCCGTCACCGTCCTGACGAATCTCGGGCTCAACCTCGAGACAGTGAAACAGTCCGTCGAGGACTACGTGGCTACCTCGGGTGGCACCATGACGATCGGCGAGGTCCCCTTCACTCCCAGGGCCAAGCAGATCCTCGAGGTGGCAGCCAACGAGGCCAAGGAGATGAAGACGCAGTTCGTCGACGTCGAGCACCTCCTGCTGGCCCTGCTCAAGGACAAAGAGGGTGTGGCAGCCCAGATTCTGGCAGCCTTCGGCGTCGATTACAAGAGTGCCATGGAAGAGACCGTTGCCGTTCTTGAGGGCAAGACGACGGGTACGAAGGAGAAGGGGAAGAAGAGCAAGACTCCCTTCCTGGATCACTTCGGCCGCGATCTCACGCAGATGGCGCGGGAAGGCAAGCTTGATCCCGTCATCGGCCGAGAGAAAGAGATCGAGCGCGTCACGCAGATTCTGTCTCGCCGCAAGAAGAACAATCCGATTCTCATCGGTGATCCGGGTGTGGGCAAGACGGCCATCGTCGAAGGCCTGGCGCAGCGCATCGTCGAGAAACGTGTGCCCCAGATTCTGCTCGACAAGCGTCTTGTCACGCTCGATATGGGTGGTGTCGTGGCCGGTACCAAGTATAGAGGCCAGTTCGAGGAACGGATCAAGGCCGTGCTCAACGAACTGCAGCAGAAACCCGATGTCGTCATCTTCATCGATGAGTTGCACACCATCGTCGGAGCCGGTAGCGCGGAAGGCACACTCGATGCCTCCAATATGTTCAAGCCTGCCCTGTCGCGTGGTGAACTGCAGTGTATCGGGGCGACAACTCTCGACGAGTATCGCAAGTACATCGAAAAAGATGGTGCTCTGGAGCGTCGCTTCCAATCGATCATGGTCGAACCCCCTTCCGTGGCGGACACGATCGAAATCGTCAAGGGGCTGCGGTCCAACTACGAGAGCCACCATCACGTCACTTTCTCGGACGAGATCGTCACCTACGCTGTGCGTCAGTCCGATCGCTACATCGCCGACCGTTACCTGCCCGACAAGGCGATCGATATCATCGACGAGACAGGTTCGAGGGTCCACCTGGCCCGTCTGAGTCCACCAGATGAAATCGGGGTCCACGAGGCCGAGATCCAGGAGATCGACCGGAAGAAGATCGAGTGCTCTGAGAAACAGGAGTTCGAAGAGGCCGCCCGTTTGCGCGACGAGGCGCACAGCCTGCGCGAGAGTCTGCAGCAGAAACGCCGGGCCTGGGAAGAGGAGGTACGCAACGAGGTCGTCGAGGTCACCGAGGACGACATCGCTGAAGTGATTTCCTCCGTCACCGGGGTCCCCATGCAGCGCCTGGCCGCCAGTGAAACGGAGCGGTTGCTCGCCATGGAGGGGGAACTCCAGAAGCAGGTCGTGGGTCAGGAAAAGGCGATCTCCATGGTCTCCAAGGCGATACGCCGCAGCCGGGCCGGTCTGCAGGATCCCAAACGCCCGATCGGCTCGTTCTTCTTCCTTGGGCCGACAGGCGTCGGCAAGACCTACATGGCGGCGAAGCTGGCCGAGTTCCTCTTCGGTGACGAGGAAGCTCTCATCACCGTCGATATGTCCGAGTACATGGAGAAGTTCACCGTCTCCCGTCTCATCGGGGCGCCGCCCGGGTATGTCGGTTTCGACGAAGGTGGCCAACTGACCGAGCGCGTCCGGCGTCGCCCGTACTCCGTCATTCTTCTCGACGAGATGGAGAAGGCCCATCCGGACGTGTTCAACATCCTCCTGCAGATTCTGGACGAGGGACGGTTGACCGACAGCACCGGACGCAAGGTCGATTTCCGCAATACAGTGCTGATCATGACCTCCAACGTCGGTACTCGCGAAGTCGGTTCCGGCGGTGTCCTCGGATTTGGCAAGACCGACGATGAGTCGATGCAGGCCATGATGGAAGAAAAAGTCAACGATGCAATGAAGAAGGCCTTCAATCCGGAGTTCCTCAATCGCATCGACGACACCGTCATCTTCCACGCTCTCACACGGGAAGATATCGCGCTCATCATCGATATCTTCCTCGAGGAGTTCAAGACACGCCTCATCGACCGCGACATTCAGGTGCGAGTCACTCCTGGCGCCAAGAGTCTGATCGCCGAGAAGGGTTTCGATCAGCAATATGGGGCAAGGTATCTGCGGCGTACCGCGCAGAAGTTGCTCGAAGACCCACTCGCCGAAGAGATCCTGCAGGGGAATTTCGGCGAGGGCAGCCGCATCCGTGTCACCAAAAAGGGCGATGCTCTGGTCTTCGATGATGAGAGGGACGCGACCGCCGCCGAGACGGCAGAAGAGAAGAAGCCCGAGGCGGCCAGCTAGAGCCGTCTCCCACCAGCGCCGAGCCGAACCCGGTTCGGCGTAAACGAAACACAAGCCGCTCTATCACGAGGTCTCATCGATAGAGCGGCTTTTTCGGCTTTCTGCTCGCCACGCCGACCGGATTGTCGAAGGTGCATCGGATTCATCCGGCTGTTGGCCGGACAAACGGAGGCTCTCCGAAGATGTATGAAGCTCGCAGCCGCTATTCCGAACGTCTGGGTACGTTCCTGTTCTGCGTCCTGCTGGCTGTGCCTTGTCTGGCACAGACCACGGTCCAGGAAGTCGAAATCCGTGGTGACTTCAAACGCGTGGCTGAATCGCTGATCCGGTCTACGATCGGCCTGCAACCGGGTGTTGAACTCTCCCAAGAGAACGTGCAGGAAGCGGTTCGCGCCCTTCAGGGCCTTCACGTATTCTCCGATATTCAGCTCTATGCCGACGACAGTGAGGCCGGCCCCGGCGTCAAGCTGATCGTTGTCGTCCGCGAGCACCCCTCACTCGAAGGGGTCCGCTTCAAGGGCAACAAGGAAATCAAAGAGAAGGACATGAAGGAGGCCGTCGGTCTTGTCGCCGGCCAGGTGGTCGCACCAAAGGACGTGGCTCGCGGCCGTCAGCGCATTCTGGAACTCTACAGCGACAAGGGGTACCTGCGGGCCCAGGTCGAGGGCCAGCTGTTCGATGCGGACGAGGAGGGGACCGTTTTCGTGCAGTTCGATATCGACGAGGGTGACAAGGTCAAGATTGCGGCGGTGAATGTCATTGGCAATAAGGCCATCGACAGTGGCAAGATTCGCAAGCAGATGGAGACGAAACCGAAACGCTGGTGGCGCAAGGCAGAATTCAAGGCCGATATCTACCAGGAGGACAAGGAGCGTGTCCTGGCCTTCTACCGGTCGGAGGGATATCAACAGGCCAGGATCGCTCGCGATTCGATCTATTACGACGATTCCCGTCGGCGCCTGTTCATCGACCTCGAGATCGAGGAGGGCGAGCAGTATTTCGTCGGCGACGTAACGTGGGAAGGTAACGAGCTCTTCGGGGCAGAGGAACTGGCCGGACAACTCAGAGTCGGCGAAGGGGACGTCTTCCAGTTTTCCTCACCAGAGCTCGCCTACCTGGCCAAGTCCGCCTACTATGAGCGTGGGTATCTGGACACCGAAATCATCCCCCGCGAGACGATCCGGGGCGACAGTATCGACGTTTCCTTCCAGGTGTTTGAGGGAGAACCCTGGAAGATCCGTAGAATCGATTTCACCGGGAATGTGAAGACCCGCGAGAAGGTCCTTCGCCGTGAGGTCGCACTGCTCCCGGGAGATGTGTTCAAATCGAGCCAGCTCGAGGAGAGCCAGCGCCGACTGTATATGCTGGGGTACTTCAAGGACGTGCAGTTCCAGCAACACGCCACGCCGTCGGTAGACGATGACAAGTTCATCGATCTGGCCTTCAGCGTTGAGGAGCAACGCACCGGGGCCGCCTCCATGGGCGCCGGATACAGCGATCGCGACAAGCTCGTAGGAACCATCGGACTGCAGGTTCCAAACTTCCGTGGCATGGGGCAGAACCTGGACTTCAGCTGGGAATTCGGCACCCGCCGCGAACAGTTTCTGATCGGGTTCACCGAGCCCTGGCTGTTCGACACACCGACCAGCTTTTCCTTCCGGGTGTACACGTTGAATCAGCAGTATTTCGACAGCTTCGACTTTCATCGAAACTCGGTGAGCGTTCGCGTTGGGCGGCGTCTGAAGAGGCCGGCCTACTCCTCCGTCTCTCTCGGGTATGAACTACGGGATGAGCGCTACAGCGACTTCCAGACGGGTTACGACCAAAGCAGTCCCAGTTTCACGCCGCGCACCACGTCGAGTCTGGAGCTGGTGTTTCGTCGCGACACGCGCGATCTGCCCGACTTTCCCACGAACGGTTCCGTCATCAGCTACACACCTGAGGTGGCTTCCTCCTTCATCGCTGGTGACGTCGATTTCCACCGGCACGAGCTGAACGTCAATGTCTACCGACCCAGCTTCTGGAAGTTCGTCCTGGCGGTGGAATCGAAGTTCTCCATCATCGACGGGTTCTCTGACTGGGACGACGACAATATCTCGTTCTGGGACCGCTTCACCCCCGGTGGTGTTGACTGGTGGGACGGCCAAGTTCGCGGGTATCCAGATGCCTCGCTCGGCCCGCGAGACGCCCAGGGACGGAATACTGGAGGACGGTCGATGATGACGGTAAACGTGGAGTACCGTTTCCCCATTACCGAACGCCAGGTGATCGGCCTGCTCTTCGCCGACGCCGGCAATGCCTGGACGCGTGTTGATGACTTCAACCCCACAGACCTGAAGCGTTCCGTGGGAGTCGGTTTTCGGGTCATGACACCCATGCTCGGAATGATTGGTTTCGATTTTGGTTACGGCTTCGACCGACGTAGCGTCGATGGTCAGCGGCCGGGGTTGAGCACTCACTTCCAGTTCGGCCCCCGCTTTTTCTAGCCGGTACCTTTCCCCTCAGCCACAGAGTTTTCAATGAAGCGAATTCATCTCTTCGCCCTCCTCGCCATTCTCCCGGGACTGGCAGTTCTCGCACGGCCTGCCGACGCAGAGGTCAAGATCGGCTACATCGACTCAGAGGTTCTGCGTGAGCGCATGCCCGAGTTCAAGAAAATGCAGCGTGAACTCGAGCGGCTGCAGCAGGATTACCAGCAGCAGGCGACAGATCGGCAGAGCAAACTGTTGAAGTTGGCCGACGACTACCGTAAGCAGGAACTGCTGATGAGCGAGGCGAAGAGGGCCGAAGTCCAGCTGGAACTGCAAACGGCAGAGCAGGAGCTGCAGCAGTTCGCCCAGGAGAAGATGGGGCCCGACGGCGAGTTGTTCCGCAAGAACATCGAGTTGTCACAACCGATTTTTGAGCAGATCAATACCGCCCTGGAAGGGCTCGCCGAGAAGGACGGTTTTGACTTCATCTTTGACGTGGCCGGCAATGGCGCCATCGTCTACGCCGATCCTGATCGCTACAACCTGACGGAGAAGCTGCTCACCGCCCTCGAGGAAGCGAGGGAAGAAAAAGAGAAACAGTGAGTGGCGCCGGTGTCGTGCTGGACTCTGCGGCGATCCGTCGTACGATCCCACACCGTGCTCCTTTTCTTCTCGTCGACCAAATTCTCGAACTCGAGCCCTCCAAACGGATCCTGGGCACCCGGGATGTCCGCATGGATGACCCCTGGTTGTCCGGACACTTCCCGGGCTTTCCTGTGATGCCGGGAGTCCTCATCGTCGAGGCCCTGGCGCAGACGGCCGCCGTGCTGATGATGTACGACCAGGACATGCCGGGCAAGTTCCCCTTCTTTGCCGGTATCGACAAGGCCCGGTTTCGCCGACCGGTCGTGCCCGGCGACAGGCTGCATCTGGAGTTGACGGTACTGAAGCAGCGGCCTGGCTCCAGCAAGCTGCAGGGGGTGGCCCGTGTCGGCGACGACGTGGCAGCACAGGCAGAGATGCTCGCTGTGCTGCGGCAGGCTGACTGAGAAGCGAAACTACAGGGCACAGACAAAAGGGGCTCGCGGATGCGCATCCGCGAGCCCCTTTTCTTGTGTAGTCTTGGCTGCCTCCCGGCTACTTGAGCATCATCACCTTCCCTGTCCGGGAGAAAACCGGAGTCGTCAGGCGGTAGAAGTAAAGGCCGTTGCCAACGGGCCGACCGGCTGCGTCGTGACCATCCCAGGTGACCGAGTAGAAACCGGCCGCCAAGCCCTCGTCGGCGCGAACCAGTGTGCGTACGGTCCGTCCGAGGACGTCATACACGATGAGTCGGACTGAGCTCTCGGTTGCCAGAGAAAAATCGATCTGTGTAGCGGGGTTGAACGGGTTGGGATAGGCCTTGGCCAGGACAAATGCAGACGGCTGGAGACGGGCCGACTCCACGGCGACGGCGCGGCGAACATCGTCGGCGCTCGAGGCGAGGAAAGCCTGCTGCAGGTCGAAGCGAGCATCGGTGGCCAACCGTCGGTCACGCAGGCGGAAAGTGAGTTCCGCCAGCATTCCTGTGCCGGACACCATCGTGCCATCGACAAGACCGTTGCCCAGCAGCAGGCGCCCGGGGCGTTCGTCGAGCACCTGGAACAGACCTGCCTCGCCGCCCTGGCTCTCCAGCAGTGACCCGGGGCCCCCATGCGCTTCGGTGAAGTCCAGCGCCGCCGGATCGTAGGCCAGCACCAGACCGTAGGCTCGCAACGCCTCTACGTTTTCTGCCAAGACGCGAAGACGAACCACATCACGCTTCAGCCCGGTGGTTTCCTCCGTGTCCATCGGGCCGCCTGCCGCGGCGAGCCGGAGGCGCGCAGTCTCATCCAGGCGATGGGCAAAGGCCCAGGCGCCTCCAGTCTTGCTGGCGGACGTTCCGAAGGCGTCGACGAAAGCGAAGAAGTCGTCGAAGTCGATCGACGTGCCCGAGCCTGACCCGTTCAGGTCGAAGGCAGGAAAGTCGTCAGCCGACTGTCCGAAGGCATCGACGAAAGCGAAGAAGTCGTCAAAGTCGACGACTCCTGAGTCATTGAAGTCCCCGGGCAACAACGGTACATCGTCGACGGTGAACTCCTCGGTGTCCGTGAATGGCCCCGTCAGCGTACCTTCATCGGCGCGGACGCGCCAGTAGTATGTCTCGCCGTCCGTCAGATCGCGCGTGATCGTCCAGGAGGTGGCCCCCGAGCTTTCGGTAATGCCCGATTCCGAGTCGGTCACGTCGGAGAAATCAGACTGCGTGGATACCTGAATTGTATAGGTCAGGGCGGCGCCACTGTTGAAGGGTTCGGCGTTGCTGAAGGTGAAGGTGGGCAGCAGGGCCTCGCCGCCTACGCTCAGATCTGTTGGCGCCGTGGGGGCGGCTGACAGGGTCGGTGTCAGTGTGACTTCGGCCGTGGCGGCCGACTCGTTTGGAGACGTCTCGCGGTCGATTGCCGTTATCTGGTACTCGTATTCTGTGTCATTCGTCAGTCCCGGGTCGGAATACGAGGTCTCTGTGACGCGCGACGCGATGGCGGCAAACTCCTCCCCGGTGATTCGTCGATAGATGTTGTAGCCAGCCAGATCCAGTTCCGTGTTCGCCGTCCACGTCAGCAACACTTCTTCATTGCCCGCCGTACCGGACAACCCCGCAGGAGTCTCAGGCGCTGTGACATCGGCAGTCGACAGGGTCGCGAAAGAACTCTCGGTGGACTTGGTGGGGCCGTTGTTGGACCGATCGATGGAACCCACAGTATAGAAGTATGTCTGACCCGGTGTGAGGTTCGTCAGGGTGATCTCGTGTTCGGTGACGTCCTCAACGTCGCCCACGGTGACGTCCAGAATGCCTGACACCGTCCCGAAGTCGACGAAGCTGTCCGCCAGTTCGTCGGTCTCCCAGGTGAGGATCACGGAGGAATCGGATTCGGCTACGGCGATGTCGCTGATCGTCGGCAACGTGACATCCGGCGCAGCGTCCGTGGTGAAGGAGGTCACCTCGCTGACTGTCGGACCATTGTTGCTCAGATCCTCGGAGGAGACCTGGTAGTAGTACGTGGTCGAGGCCTCCAGATTGGTCAACGTCACCTCGTGAGTCTGGTCCGTCTCTGGGAGCGTACGGATGAATCCAAGATCGTCGGCTTCGGTTCCGAAGGTCACCTCGCCGGAAGCGTCCTCATCGGTAGACCACGAGACCGTCGCGCTCTCGTCATTCCTGTAGATGATCTCCGGGTCGCTGGTGATGCTCGGGGCCGTGATATCCACGTCAGGATCGGTGGTGAACACCGCCTCTGATGATTGCGTGGCGCCATTGCCCGAAGCATCGGTGGAGCCTACCACGTAGGTGTATGTCCCCCCCGATTCGAGGTTCGAGAGTGTCACCTTGTGACTCGTTGTGGTCACAGCCGAGCTCTCCGAGTCCTCATCAGCCGCGTCGAGGCCGAAGTCGAGTTCGCTGTCGGCTGGTTCGTCCGTCGTCCATTCAATAATGGCGGTTTCGTGCGACTTGCTCGACACGGTCGGACCGGAGAGGATTACGGGAAACTGCGTATCCGGGTCGTTGCTGGTGGTGAAGGATCCAGAACCGCCCGGGGGCTGCAGCAAGCCTGCGCGCTTGCCGCTGCTGACCTCGCCAGGTTCGAAAACCGTGATCTGGCCGGCGGTTGTCTCGACTTCGAGCCGGTATCGGTACGTAGCGCCGGCGTCCAGGCCCGAGACGATGATGGAATGGCGGTTGGCAAACCGCAATTCACCATCGGGTGTAAGATCCTGAAACTCGAATTCATCCTCGGTGAAGTAGGTGCCGCTATCACCGTCGGTACCCATAAAGACAGTCGTCGACGTCGGTACGTCTGTGGAGAATCTGATGATGGCGAGCACATCGCGTATGTCGACGAGAGGTCCGAGGATCACCTCCGCAGGCAGTGTGTCGGCCGCCGTGGCAGTTCGGAACTGCAGATCGCGGCTGAACTGGAAGTTACCGGTCGGATCGGTGGTGAACGTATCACCCTCGGCGTTGACGAGAGTGATCTTGTAACGGAAGAGCGTGCTGGCATCGAGGTTCGACAAGGTCAGGTTGTGCCGGTTCAGAGTCGCCGTCGATTCCTGCTGCCAGGAATAGAGTGACTCCGATTCGGCCGCGTCGTCCTGCGCAATCTTACCCGAACCAACCGGAACCAGCCCGTAATCGACGATGGCATCCACCGGTTGATTGACCTCGAAGACGATGTTGGCACGGTCCGATCCGACGATTTTCAGGGGTGGTTTCAGCATGGCCAGACGCCGCGACTGCAGATGTGTGCGGAACCGCTTGCTCAGAGTTCTGGTGGCCGCGTCCTCCGGCAGGCCGGAGGAAATCAGTTCTTCGGCGCCTATCAAGGAGGCGGTGACCTCGATGTCGTACTCGACACCACCTTCGAGATCTTCCAGGGTGATCCGGGTGCGTGTCTCGCCGTCCTCATTGAGGGTGTCCTGGGCAACGATGGTGTTGTCAGGCAGCTGGCGCAGGGTGTACATCGAGGATACCGGACGGTTCGTCCCGAAACTGACAGCCGCGCCGGTGCGCGTGACCTGGAGATCGAACTGGCTGACGAAAAGGGCCCGCAGATCTGGCGCCAGGCGCGTGCTGAAACGTTGCCGATGTACCGGCGTGCGCCGATCATCGAGGCTGCGGGAGACCAGCTCGATCTCGAATTCCGTTCGTCCCGGGAGATCGGGTATAGGGATGACATGAGTTCGGCTCTGCAGCAGGTTGTCCAGTTCGCGAACGCGCCGAACCAGACGGTGGAGCTGTTCGGGAGTTGCGTCTGGCAGATCCAGCAACTCCTGCAACGCCTCGGACACCGGCTCGTCCGGCAGGGCTGGGAAGTTGATGTCGCGCTGGCGCAACGCTCTCAGTCCGGCAAAGACCTGCGCCGGGAAGCGATCCGCCAGTGGATTGGTGAACACAACAAAGTCCCCATCCGAGCCGGCGGGACGGATACGGGCGATGTCTTCAGTGCCGATGAGCCTTGTATTCCACGTCAGGACTGCGCCGTTGTGTTTGCGCTCGACGACGACGTTGAAGATGGCGTTCTTGAAGACGGGAGCAAGCAGCACGCGCAACGGCTCGGCAGCCAGGCCAAAGATGTCCCGGTCCTCCGGGTCAGCAGAGGTATTCACTTCCGCCTGCACGACCGAAATCGGACTGCCCTCATCAGGGAGTTCGGCGATGAGTTCGAAGTCGAACACGCCGAAGGTACCGCCATTGGTGAGTACGGTCACTCCCGCCCCCAGCAAGGTCGTGCCACCCTCTATCTCCGCCATGCCATCATCGCCGATGACGGGTTGACTGGGAAGTCCAAAGGCCCCCGGAGTGACATTCCCCGCGGTGAATCCGACGAAGGAGATCACCGTCGGGTCATAGCGGAAACGGACTGCACCGCCCTTCATTTCGGTCATCTGGCCGAGACGGACCGGGATGGAGATGACCTGGCCCAGGGAAGGATTGTCGATTCGCCCGGGACCTCCCAGTTCCACCGTGAAGCCGGCGTTGACGCCAGCGGTAACCGGCGAAGAGAGGCAGAAACCGAGGAATAGGTATATCACCCGGAAGCGCGTTGGCATGGTCTGTCGTCCTGTGTCTGGGACCGAATGAGCGAGTCGGAGATAGTAGAGTCTGGGTAGCCAACGGCCAATATAGGCTGACCCGGAGTTCACGTTCAATATAACCTAAGGAATCTGAGAAACTGTGAGGCACGACACCAAGACGGCAGCATGGCCGATTCCTTGTGGGTCCCGAACGAGAGGTCTATCTTCCCCCTCAGACCATGTCTGACCTGCGCCACATCATTGAGGCCCAACAGTTTGATCGCGACGTGATGTCGCAGATTTTCCGTGTGGCGCGAGAGATGGAGCAGGTAGTGCAGCACTACGGCTCCAACATCCTCAACCGTCGTGTCATGGCGTCCCTGTTCTACGAGCCGAGTACCCGCACGCGTCTCAGTTTCGAGTCGGCCATGCGTCGCCTCGGCGGAGATGTGATCACGACGGAGTCCGCCCTGGAGTTCTCTTCAGCTGCCAAGGGAGAGACCCTGGAGGACACGATCCAGATCGTGGGCGGCTATGCCGATATCATCGTCCTGCGGCATTTCGAGAGTGGTGCCAGCCGTCGCGCCGCCGCCGTATCCCAGGTACCCGTCATCAGTGCCGGCGATGGCCCCGGTCAACACCCGACTCAAGCCCTGCTCGACGTGTACACGATCGAACGCGAGATCGGGCGCCTCGACGGCATCTCCATCGCCCTGGTCGGCGACCTTGCCAATGGCCGCACGGCGCGCTCTCTCTGCTACCTGCTGACAAAGTTCGAAGACGCCCGCATCTATCTGGTGGCCCCCGAGGTCGTACGCATGCGCGACGATATCAAGGAATACCTCACGCGCAATGGGATCCATTGGGAGGAGTCTACGGATCTGGCCTCAGTGGCCTCAGAGGTCGATGTCATCTACCAGACACGGATCCAGCGCGAACGTTTCGGTGATCGGATCGAGGACTATCAGAAGGCCAGCGGTCGGTACATCATCGATCGGCGGATTCTCGACTGCATGCAGCCACATGCCATCGTCATGCATCCCCTGCCAAGGGTTGATGAGATCAACGCTGAGGAGGTCGACAGCGATCCCCGGGCGGCCTATTTCCGACAGGCGCACAACGGACTCTATGTCCGCATGGCGTTGCTGAGGATGATCCTGGCCAGTTCCTGAGACGGTGCATCTTGTCGCGGTGCCGACGTCTGGGTATCATTGCGGATTGCAGGTACTGACAGAGCCGAACCTGAAACGGGAGACACCTTCGTGGCCAGCAAAGCCAGCGTGCGCCAGCAGGAATTGCGCCGACAGCGCAAGCGTCGTAAGGAACGAATCAAACAGCAGATCCGTGAGGCCAAGGCAGCCGGCAAGTCCAAGGGCTGAGCGAAGACGGAGCAGGATACGTGCCGGCTCTCAAGGTCGCCGTCGCCGGGGCGGCAGGAATCGGTCGTCACCATGCCAAGTGGCATTCGCAACTGGGCTCCCACGTAGTCGCTTTTCTGGGCCAGCGTGCCAGTCACCTGTCCTCTACCAGGACCCAGCTGCAGGACCTGTTCGGCTTCGAGGGACGTGGCTACACGGACTTTGACGAGCTCTTCGCCCAAGAGCGTCCTGACATCATTGATGTCTGCGTCTCGAACGAAGCCCACTTTGATATGGCGAGCCGGGCCCTCGCCGCTGGTTGCCACGTGCTGTGCGAAAAGCCTCTCGTCTGGTCACATTCCCCCACAACGTCTCTGAACCAGGCACGGTTGCTGCAAGATCAGGCTGCGACCAACGGTCTCCATCTCGGTATGTGCAGTCAATACGCGGCCGCCCTCGAGCAGTATCGCAATCTGTTCCCAGGACTGGATCCGGCCACCAGTTCTTCTTTCGAAGCTGAGATGGAAACCCTCGCCAGGGGCACCCTGCGCAACGCGGCATCCATATGGGTCGATATGGGCCCGCACCCACTGAGCCTGATTCTGTCGGTGTGGCCAGGGGCGGTCCTGCTGGAAGAATCGATGCAGATCAACTTCTCTGGGCATACGGCCGAAGCGAAGTTTGCCATCGAGGCGCAGGGACATCGGTGCCAGTGTCGAGTTGTTGTCCGTGATCGAGAGGGAGGTCCGCTGACCCGCCGATTTTCCTTTGATGACCACACTGTCGATCTTGGCGGCCGGGCGGATCAGACCGGGGTGTACCGGTCGGTGATGATACGGGATGGTGTCGATGATCTGGCCGACGACTTCATGTATCTCCTCATCCAGCAGTTCACCCAGGTTGTTTCCGGGGGGGCCGTCACACCGCTGGTGCCGTGTTCCGTCGCGATGAGAAACCTGCAGTTACAGACTACGATCCTCGCAGCTGCCTGACGTGCGCCTCCCCGGTGGTGGCTCGCCGTGGGTCCTCGGTGCGGCGGTCTTCGTGGGCCTCGTCCTGAGGCTCTGGGGTCTCGATTTCGGCCTGCCCAACACTGCGGCCCGTCCGGATGAATCGGTACTCGTCCACAGGGCGCTGGCCATCGCGGCTGGTCAGCTGAATCCGCACTTCTTCAACTATCCGAGCTTCCACCTCTATCTGCTGTCCTTTGTTTTCGGTCTCTACTACGTGCTGGCGTACCTGGCCGGGGTCATCGACGGAACTCAGACCTTCCTGCTTCGATTTCTCCTGGACCCTTCCGATATCTACCTGGCAGGACGGGCACTGACCGCGCTCATGGGGACGGCAACGGTGGTCTGCTGCTGGCGACTGGGACGGGCCCTCGGCGGCGTACCGACAGCAACCGCAGCGGCGGTCCTGTCGGCTCCTGTCTTTCTGCATGTCCGCGACTCACACTTTCTCACCGTCGACGTTCCTGCCACCTTCTGGACGACCGCATCGCTGGTGTGCCTCGTGGTCTATGGGCAGCACGGTGGCCGCCGCCGGCTGATACTCGGCGCGGTGCTGATCGGCATGGCAATGTCGACCAAGTACAACGCTGCCCTTTTTCTGCCAGCCATGATTCTGGCCGTGTGGCGATCCCCGGACGGAGATCGATGTCGCCGGACAGCGCTGGCTCTTGGCCTAGCGGCAACCGGGTTCCTCTGCGGATCGCCTTTCATCGCCCTCGATCCCTTCGGATTCTGGCGCGACTTCCTCTTCGAGTGGCAGCACTTCGGGCGAGGGCACACCGGACAGCAGCTGGGCAACGGCTGGTTCTACCATCTGACGTTCACTCTTCGACACGGGTTGGGGCTGCCCCTGCTCCTGACCAGCCTGGCGTCCCTGGGGTTGCTTGCCTGGCGACGTCGCCCCGGAGATCTCGTCTTGCTCACGGCAGTGACGGCATATTTCGCCGTCGCTGGTGGCGGCGAGAGTCTGTTCGTGCGCTACGCGATGCCGCTGGTGCCTCTGCTGTGCGTCGCTGCGGCCGCCGGGCTGGCGCACGCAGCAGATCAACGGATGGCGATCGTCATTCCGGCCTCTCTGATCGTCGTGGCGCCCTCGGCCATGGTCGCCATCGATCACGATCGCCTGCTGGCGCGTGAGGATACCCGCGAACAGGCCCGCCGTTGGATCGAGGCGGAGGTCGCCTCCGGATCCCGGATCGCCCTGACCGGAAGCGACTACGGATATCCACGGCTGCGTCCGACACGTGAATGGCTGCAAAAGCGATGGCAGGAAGTCCGTCGCGCCGGCGAGCAGGGGCGACGTCTCCGACTCGCTCTCGACCTGCCCGGATACCCACCCGCGCCGGTCTTCGACCTGGTGGAGCTGAAGGGTGCCTCGAAGCCAGAATTCACATCCATCTGGCCCTCGGAGAGTGTCCAGGCGCTGCGTTCCAGCGGGGTCGACTGGCTCGTGGTGCAAAGCCATCCGCTCGACTACGCAGCCAGGCCCACCGCTCTGGCCGGCGAGCTGGCTCACCTGTCGCCTGTGGCCGAGTTTTCTCCCGGCCCCCCCGAGGCGTTGGCACAGGCCGCCTTCGATCGACTCGATGCCTATTTCGTCCCCTTCGCCGGCCACGACGGCGTGTTGTACCCAGGCCCACACCTGAGCGTCTATCAGCTCGGCAGCCCCTGAGGCATTGCATGTGGCGGATGGGCGAGATTCTGCCGATACAGGAAAAGTGATGTCCTCGGTTGAAGGTCGCGGCCCTCTACGCCTTATTCTCAACTGCAGAGACCTTCACCAGGAGACGGATGATGAGTGAGAATACCGAGGGCTACGAGGAACTGTCGGACCGGCTGCGAGGGCGCGGCATCGATGTCGATGCGGTGGAGGCTCGCCTGCGAGCGCAGGTGATCGAGACTCCCTCTTGGGGCTACGGCAACTCCGGCACTCGCTTCGGCGTGTTCAAGCAGCCTGGGGCGGCCCGTGACGTTCATGAACGTCTGGCGGATGCCGCGAAGGTTCACGAGGTGACCGGCATCTGCCGGCCGGTGGCGTTGCACATTCCCTGGGACAAGGTGGATGACTACGAGGCCCTGAAGGCGGAGGCAGCCGACCTGGGCGTGGAGATCGGGGCGATTAACCCCAATGTCTTCCAGCATGCGGATTATCAGTTCGGTTCCTTCGGCCACCGTGACTCAGGAATCCGGCAGCAGGCTCTCGAACACATGGAAGAGTGTACGCAGATCATGAGGGCTACCGGGTCGAAGCTGCTGTCACTGTGGTTTGCCGATGGCACCAACTATGCCGGCCAGGCGGATCTCATCCGGCGCAAACATTCCTTCGAGGAGTGCCTTGGTCGCACTCACGATCTGCTCCCCGCCGACGCCCGTATGCTGATCGAATACAAATTCTTCGAGCCGGGTTTCTACCACACCGACATCGCCGACTGGGGCATGGCCCTGCACTTTGCCCGGAAAGCTGGAGAACGCGCCGAGGTCCTCGTCGACCTCGGTCACCATGCGCAGGGAGTGAACATCGAGCATATCGTCGCCTTCCTGCTCGACGAAGAGATCCTGGGTGGCTTTCACTTCAACAATCGCAAGTACGCCGATGACGACCTGACGACGGGCTCGGTCAATCTCTATGAGGTATTCCTCATCTACCATGAGATCGAGAACGCCAACCTTCGTGGCCGCGGCGGGAACATCGCCTACATGATCGATCAGAGTCATATCGTGAAACCAAAAGTCGAAGCCATGATCCAGTCTGTGCTCAACATCCAGACGGCTTTTGCGCGGACGCTGCTGGTGGATCACAGGGCCCTGGCTGAAGCGCAGAGGTCAGGTGATACCGTGATGGCCGAAGAGGCCCTCCGGGCTGCGTGGGATACCGATGTGAGGCCTATGTTGGCCCGGGTGCGGACGGACCTGGGGGCCGCAGCAGACCCGCTTGCCGCCTACCGGGCCAGCGGCTACTACACGCGCATCGCCGAGGAACGCCAGGGCGTCCTCGAGGGTGCCGCCAGCTGGGGCTAGACTGGGTAGACCATGACTCCACGTGCTCTTCAGCTCACTCGAGCCTTCACATGGCTCCTCCTGCTGTCAGCTCTGCCCACCAGAGCTCAGGAGGCACCGGGTCAGGGGATCTTCGCGCTGCAGACCATGCTGAGCGACAAGTCTCCGCAGATCCGGACAAAGGCCGCCGAAGGACTGGGTCGCGTGGGCGGGCGGCGTGCGGTCCTGATTCTGCGTCGGGGGTTGTCAGACAGAACCGTCGAGGTGCGCGTCGCCGTGGTCGAGGCATTGGGCTTCGTCGGCGGTCGACTCGCTCTGACCGTTCTCTCAGAGGCGCTGAAGGACCGGGATCCGGAGGTCCGACTCAGGGCTGTCGACGCGCTGAAAGACGCCGGCACGGTAAGCGCCATCCCCATCATCCAGAAGGCCTTCGGCGACAAGGAGTCCAGCGTGCGCTTGCACGCCGCTCTGATGTTGCGCAAAATCGGCCACCGGAACGGAGTACCCGTGCTCGGTCGGGCGCTACTGGCCGACCGGGATCCGTCCGTCCGGGCGGCCTGCGCTCGATATCTGGGAACCTTGGGCGTGAAGGACCGTCGCACGCTGGGAATTCTCTCCCAGGTGCTCACCGACGACAGGTCGCCGGCCGTCAGGGTCCGTGCCGTCGAGGCTCTCGGCTTCGTGCAGTTGCCACAGGCGATCGCAGTACTCGAAACGGCCCTGGCCGACAGGGACGCCGGTGTGCGGATCCGGGCCACCGAGGTTATGGGTCGAGTGCTGGCCAAGGACTTCGAATAGCCTCTCCGTCCCAACTGCAGATGGCCGTTGACAGTTCTCGGGCTCGTCCGTATGTTTGGTCCTTGCGTTCGGCGAGGGTAACCGCTGAACCGCACCGTAGTCTCTCGATCTTTGATAATCGAATAACGCGCGTAAAGTCCCTGTAAACTTGCGAGGCGGGCTCAGTTTCTTGGGCCTGTCGCCTTTCTGCACGTTGCACTTCGGTGTGATATGCGCAGAAAGGCTCGTAGTTCAACTTAAGAAGATCACTCGGGAGGCATTATCAGCTTCGGCTGGTCATGCGATACCGAGAGCCACAAACTTTTCTTCTTCACACGGAGAGTTTGATCCTGGCTCAGAACTAACGCTAGTGGCGTGTCTTAGTCATGCGAGTCGAGCGAGAAAGTCCTCTTCGGAGGGTGAGTACAGCGGCAAACGGGTGAGTAACGCGTGGGTAATCTACCTTTGAGTTGGGGATAACACTCCTAACGGAGTGCTAATACCGAATGTGATGTCGGGATCTTGGTTCCGGCTTGAAAGATGGCCTCTGCTTGCATGCTGTCGCTCGAAGATGAGCCCGCGTCCTATTAGCTTGTTGGTGGGGTAATGGCCTACCAAGGCAACGATGGGTAGCCGGCCTGAGAGGGTGAACGGCCACACTGGCACTGAGACAAGGGCCAGTCCCCTACGGGGGCCAGCAGTCTAGAAATTTGCACAATCGCCGAAAGGCGGATGCAGCGACGCCACGTGGAGGATGAAGCCTTTCGGGGTGTAAACTCCTGTCAGAGGGGAAGAAGGTGCGGGTATTAATACCATCCGTTACTTGACGGTACCCTCAGAGGAAGCTCCGGCTAACTGCGTGCCAGCAGCCGCGGTAATACGTGGGGAGCAAGCGTTGTTCGGATTTACTGGGCGTAAAGAGCTCGTAGGCGGATGTGTAAGTCGGATGTGAAATCCTTTGGCTCAACCAGAGAATTGCACCCGAAACTGCATGTCTTGAGTTCAGCAGAGGGAATCGGAATCCAAGGTGTAGCGGTGAAATGCGTAGATATCTTGGAGAACACCAGTGGCGAAGGCGGATTCCTGGGCTGACACTGACGCTGAGGAGCGAAAGCTGGGGGAGCGAACAGGATTAGATACCCTGGTAGTCCCAGCCGTAAACGATGGGTACTAGGTGTTGGGGGATGTTGACCCCTTCAGTGCCGAAGCTAACGCATTAAGTACCCCGCCTGGGGAGTACGGTCGCAAGGCTGAAACTCAAAGGAATTGACGGGGACCCGCACAAGCAGTGGAGCGTGTGGTTTAATTCGATGGTAAGCGTAGAACCTTACCTGGACTTGACATGTAAGTAGTACTGAACCGAAAGGGGAAGGACCCGCAAGGGAGCTTACACAGGTGTTGCATGGCTGTCGTCAGCTCGTGCCGTGAGGTGTTGGGTTAAGTCCCGCAACGAGCGCAACCCCTATTGCTAGTTACTCTCTCTAGCGAGACTGCTCTTAAACGAGAGGAAGGTGGGGACGACGTCAAGTCATCAT